>OWJB01000549.1_pt1 | contig 17150 bp, 10 predicted proteins | sample 1732861 | NCBI WGS metagenome assembly OWJB01 (sample SAMN05065762, study PRJEB22554) | human gut metagenome | biome: ENVO:2100002; feature: ENVO:00000062; material: ENVO:00002003 | host: Homo sapiens | place: USA
TACTACGCGTCTCGTGGGCTCGGAGATGTGTATAAGAGACAGACCATAACATCTATTTGTTGAGTGTCCATTTCTTTATTATATAATAATAGGTATAATTATTCGATATTGGGAATGATGAGTGACAAAAGCTGACGTATTTTACTGATGGCAACTCCTTCACGCAACACCAACATGATCGTATCGTCACCGGCAATGGTTCCCAGGATTTCACTGAATTCATTGTTGTCAATGTCATAAGCCATGCTGCTGGCATAACCGGGACGGGTGCGGATAACGGCGATGTTACCGGAAAACTGCAAAGAGATAAATCCGTTGTTGCGTAACATTTCACCGGCACTCTGGTCGGTAGAACGTTTATACATAATGTTGTTCGGCAGTACATATACGTACTTTCCATTCATACTGGCAGCCTTGGCTACTTTCAGTTGTTTCAAGTCGCGGGAGAGGGTGGCCTGTGTCAGTTCGAAGCCTTCGCGGTTCAACTCTTGCAGCAGTTCTTCCTGCGAACCGACCTCTTTGCTTGAGATAATCATTTTGATGGCGTCTAACCGATTTGCTTTCTTCTTCATTGTATAATTATTCTAAGAATGGCGCAAAAGTATGCATTATTTCGGAGAAAAGATGCATAAAACCAAAGTTTTTTTGCATAAAAGTGAAAAATATGCTAAACGATGAGAGTCTGCTTTTCTGTTTTGTGTCAAAATGTATACCCTTTCAATCAAAATACATAAGGAAAGGGAGGAGGGAATCGCCTATCTTTGCCATGTAGGTAAATGGATACCTTAAATATATAGACAGAATACCATGAAACAAAACTTTTTTGCAGTCGACCTGGGCGCGACGAGCGGCCGTACAATCTTAGGAACTTTCATTGAAGGCGGATTAAATCTGGAAGAGATTAATCGTTTTCCTAACCACCTGATTGAAGTGGGTGGACATTTCTATTGGGATATTTATGCATTATATCGTCATATTATTGACGGATTGAAGTTGGTTGCTCATCGTGGCGAATCCATTGCTTCTATCGGTATCGATACTTGGGGAGTGGATTTTGTATGCATCGGAAAAGACGGTAACCTGCTTCGTCAGCCTTATGCATACCGTGATCCTCATACAGTAGGAGCACCGGAAGCTCTTTTTTCCCGTATTTCGCGTAGTGAAGTCTATGGCAAAACGGGTATTCAGATTATGAATTTTAATTCACTTTTCCAATTAGATACTTTACGTCGCAATCACGACAGTGCGTTGGAGGCGGCAGATAAAATTCTGTTTATGCCGGATGCGTTGAGTTATATGCTTACCGGAGAGATGGTGACGGAATATACGATTGCTTCGACAGCCCAACTGGTGAATGCACAGACACGACGTTTGGAACCGGAGTTGCTGAAGGTGGTAGGATTGAGTGAGAAGAATTTCGGCCGTTTTGTATTCCCGGGTGAAAAGGTGGGAGTATTGACGGAAGAAGTGCAAAAGATAACCGGACTGGGTGCAATTCCTGTGATTGCGGTAGCCGGCCATGATACCGGTTCTGCTGTTGCTGCCGTTCCGGCATTGGATCGCAACTTTGCTTATTTGAGTAGCGGAACCTGGTCACTGATGGGAGTTGAAACGGATGCTCCGGTGATTAATGCCGAAACGGAAGCGTTGAACTTTACCAATGAAGGTGGTGTGGAAGGAACTATCCGTCTATTGAAGAATATTTGTGGAATGTGGTTGCTGGAACGTTGCCGTCTGAATTGGGGAGATACAAGTTATCCTGAATTAATCAGTGAGGCGGATGCTTGTGAACCATTCCGTAGTCTGATTAATCCGGATGATGACTGTTTTGCGAATCCTGCAGACATGGAAAAAGCTATTACAGAATATTGCCGGGTTACCGGACAGTCGGTTCCCGAGAAACGCGGACAAGTAGTGCGTTGCATCTTTGAAAGTTTGGCTTTGCGTTATCGCCAGGTGTTGGAGAATTTGCGTTCACTTTCTCCCCGTCCGATTGATACATTGCACGTGATTGGCGGAGGTAGCCGGAATGATTTGCTGAACCAGTTTACTGCCAATGCGATAGGAATTCCTGTGGTAGCCGGTCCATCTGAAGCAACAGCCATCGGTAATGTGATGATTCAGGCCATGGCGGCAGGCGAAGCAACGGATGTTGCCGGTATGCGCCAGTTAATTAACCGCTCTATCCCGTTGAAGACTTATCAACCGCAAGACACGGAAGCTTGGGATGCGGCTTATATCCATTTTAAAAATTGCGTTCGGAAATAAATAGAACGATCGACAGAATAATCATTTTTAAAACTAATAGAATATCATGAAAAAAGAAGAACTGATTCAGAAAGCGTATGAAATTGCTGTGGAACGTTATGCAGCAGTAGGTGTAGACACCGAAAAAGTATTGAAAACTATGCAGGATTTTCATCTGTCACTTCACTGCTGGCAGGCTGATGACGTTGCAGGATTTGAAGTACAGGCCGGTTCATTGACCGGAGGTATCCAGGCAACCGGTAATTATCCGGGCAAAGCTCGTAACATTGATGAACTGCGTGCTGACATCTTGAAAGCTGCTTCTTATATTCCGGGTACTCATCGTTTGAACTTGCATGAAATCTATGGAGATTTCCAAGGTAAGGTGGTAGACCGTGACCAAGTGGAACCGGAACATTTCAAGAGTTGGATAGAATGGGGTAAAGAACATAACATGAAACTTGACTTCAACTCTACTTCTTTCTCTCATCCGAAATCAGGTGACTTGTCACTTTCTAATCCTGATGAAGGTATTCGTCAGTTCTGGATTGAACATACCAAACGTTGTCGTGCAGTTGCAGAAGAAATGGGTAAGGCACAGGGCGATCCATGTATCATGAACCTTTGGGTGCATGACGGAAGCAAGGATATCACTGTAAACCGTATGAAATATCGTGCGTTGTTGAAAGATTCTTTGGATCAGATTTTCGCTACCGAATATAAGAATATGAAGGATTGCATCGAATCTAAGGTGTTCGGTATCGGTCTGGAAAGCTACACGGTAGGTTCTAACGACTTCTATATCGGTTACGGTGCTTCTCGCAATAAGATGATTACGTTGGATACCGGTCACTTCCACCCGACAGAAAGTGTAGCTGATAAAGTATCTTCATTGTTGCTTTATGTTCCTGAATTGATGTTGCACGTAAGCCGTCCGGTTCGTTGGGATTCAGACCACGTAACTATCATGGATGACCCGACTATGGAACTGTTCAGCGAAATCGTTCGTTGCGGTGCTTTGGACCGTGTACATTATGGTCTTGACTATTTCGACGCATCTATCAACCGTATTGGCGCTTATGTGATTGGTAGCCGTGCAGCACAGAAATGTATGACTCGTGCTTTGCTCGAACCGATTGCGAAGTTGCGTGAATACGAAGCAAACGGACAGGGATTCCAGCGTTTGGCTCTGCTCGAAGAAGAAAAAGCGCTGCCTTGGAATGCAGTTTGGGATATGTTCTGCTTGAAGAATAATGTTCCTGTAGGTGAAGATTTCATCGCAGAAATCGAAAAGTACGAAGCCGAAGTAACTTCTAAACGATAAGTTATGGATATTTTAATCGGCTTATTGATTATAGCCATCGGTAGCTTTTGCCAGTCCAGTTCTTATGTGCCTATTAAAAAGGTAAAGGAATGGAGCTGGGAAAGCTTCTGGTTAATACAAGGTGTATTTGCCTGGTTAGTGTTCCCGTTCCTGGGTTCACTACTGGGGGTACCCCAGGAAAGTAGTTTGTTCGACTTGTGGGGAGCGGGAGGTGCTGGAATGAGCATCTTTTATGGTATCCTGTGGGGAGTAGGCGGTTTGACTTTCGGACTTTCCATGCGTTATCTGGGGGTTGCGCTGGGACAGAGTATCTCATTGGGTACTTGTGCCGGTTTCGGAACTCTTCTTCCGGCTCTTTTTGCAGGCACAAACTTGTTCGAAGGCAACGGGTTGATTCTTTTGTTGGGTGTTTGCATCACATTGGCGGGTATTGCCGTTATCGGGTATGCCGGTAGCTTGCGTGCACAAAACATGAGTGAAGAAGAAAAGCGTGCTGCCGTAAAAGATTTCGCATTAACAAAAGGTTTGCTGGTTGCACTTCTTGCCGGTGTCATGAGTGCTTGTTTTGCTTTGGGACTGGATGCGGGAACACCTATCAAGGAAGCAGCTTTAGCCGGTGGAGTGGAAGGGCTTTACGCCGGTCTTCCGGTGATCTTCCTGGTTACCTTTGGCGGATTCCTGACAAATGCAGTTTACTGCCTGCAACAGAATGTGGCTAATAAATCGATGGGTGACTATGCTAAAGGAAAAGTATGGGGCAATAATTTGGTTTTCTGTGCGTTGGCTGGTGTACTATGGTATATGCAGTTCTTTGGACTGGAAATGGGTAAGAGTTTCCTTACGGAGAGTCCGGTATTGTTGGCTTTCTCCTGGTGTATTTTGATGGCATTGAATGTCACATTTAGTAATGTTTGGGGAATTATTCTGAAAGAATGGAAAGGCGTGTCAAACAAGACCATAACTGTGCTGATAGCTGGTCTGATCGTACTTATCTTCTCATTAGTGTTCCCAAATTTGTTTTAAAAAATTTAGGTATGGATTACATGGATTACGCAGTTTTTTTATAACTTGCGACGAAATCAGTGTAATCCATGCCTAATTAAAATTATATATAGAATGAAATCAATCTTAGAGAATCGTCCGGGACTTGCCAAAGAAGTAAACAAGGTAGCAGAAGTTGCCGGATACTTGTGGCAGAAAGGATGGGCTGAACGTAACGGTGGTAATATCACTGTTAATATCACAGAGTTTGTAGACGATGAAATCCGTCAGATGAAACCGATCAGTGAAGTTAAACCTATCGGTGTGACTCTTCCTTATCTGAAAGGATGCTATTTCTACTGCAAGGGAACTAATAAGCGCATGCGCGATTTGGCTCGTTGGCCAATGGAGAATGGTTCGGTGATCCGTATTCTGGACGACTGTGCCAGCTACGTAATTATTGCGGACGAGGCTGTGGCTCCGACATCGGAATTACCTTCTCACTTGAGCGTGCATAATGACCTGTTGAGTAAAAACTCTCCTTATAAAGCGTCTGTACATACACACCCGATTGAACTGATTGCCATGACACATTGCCCGAAATTCCTGGAAAAAGATGTGGCTACCAATCTGTTGTGGAGTATGATTCCCGAAACAAAGGCATTCTGCCCGCGTGGTTTGGGTATTATTCCTTATAAATTGCCTAGTTCTGTAGAACTGGCGGAAGCTACCATCAAGGAATTGCAGGATTATGATGTTGTGATGTGGGAGAAACATGGTGTATTTGCAGTAGATTGCGATGCAATGCAGGCGTTCGACCAGATCGATGTACTTAATAAATCGGCTCTCATCTATATCGCAGCGAAAAATATGGGCTTCGAGCCGGATGGTATGAGTCAGGAACAGATGAAAGAAATGACAGTTGCTTTCAATCTGCCTAAATAATATTTTTACCAGTCATTGAATTTATCAACTTTAGCAACCGCAGCATTTTCTACCCTGGAAGGTGTTGCGGTTAACCCTTTAAACAAATAGCACAACCATGAATCGCATTATTTTAAATGAAACTTCTTACTTCGGTGCCGGATGCCGGAGTGTGATTGCTGTGGAAGCAGCCAGACGTGGCTTTAAGAAAGCCTTTTTTGTAACGGATAAAGACTTGATTAAGTTTGGAGTAGCTGCCGAAATCATTAAAGTATTTGATGAGAACCAGATACCTTACGAACTTTATAGTGATGTAAAAGCCAATCCAACGATTGCAAATGTGCAAAACGGTGTGGTGGCTTACAAAGCTTCTGGAGCTGATTTTATCGTAGCTTTGGGTGGTGGCTCTTCTATCGATACCGCCAAAGGAATCGGTATTGTTGTGAATAACCCGGATTTTGCGGATGTGAAGTCTCTGGAGGGTGTAGCTGATACCAAACACAAGGCTGTACCTACCTTTGCACTGCCTACTACTGCCGGAACGGCTGCCGAGGTAACTATCAATTATGTGATTATTGATGAAGATGCCCGTAAGAAGATGGTTTGCGTAGACCCGAACGACATTCCTGCCGTGGCTATCGTAGACCCTGAACTGATGTACTCAATGCCGAAGGGACTGACTGCCGCTACCGGTATGGATGCTTTGACGCATGCCATCGAAAGTTATATTACTCCGGGTGCTTGGGTAATGAGCGATATGTTCGAATTGAAGGCTATTGAGATGATTGCACAAAATCTGAAAGCAGCCGTAGACAATGGTAAAGATGTGGCAGCTCGCGAAGCAATGTCGCAGGCACAATATATTGCCGGTATGGGATTCTCGAATGTCGGTTTGGGAATAGTTCACTCAATGGCTCATCCGTTGGGTGCATTCTATGATACTCCTCATGGGGTAGCCAATGCTTTGCTGTTGCCGTATGTGATGGAATACAATGCTGAATCTCCGGCAGCTCCGAAATATATCCATATTGCGAAAGCAATGGGAGTGGACACTACCGGAATGAGTGAAGCAGAGGGCGTTAAAGCTGCTATTGAAGCTGTGAAAGCACTTTCTATCAGCATTAATATCCCACAGAAATTGCATGAAATCAATGTGAAAGAAGAAGACATTCCTGCATTGGCTGTAGCTGCTTTCAATGATGTTTGTACAGGTGGTAATCCTCGTCCTACTTCGGTAGCGGATATTGAAGCCTTGTATCATAAAGCATTCTAAATCTCGTCATAATAAAGTTTGTTTTTATATAAACATCCGGAGATACTTGAAAGTATGCTCCGGATGTTTTTTTATACCCTTGCGTGTGTTTTCTGAAAATAATTCCTATTTTTGTCCAACTCAATTACATGAAAACACTCTGATATGATCGAGGATAATAGTTTGGGATTGGAATTTAAATATCTGATTGTAAATGACATGGACCGTAAATTCGGGCTATGGGTAAATACCGTCGGCTATCAGTCTATCCCTCCCGACTCACCTTATCCATTGAAAGAGCATCCCTCCGGTTACTTTTTTAATGCGGAAAAAGGAAGGGTGCTTCGCGAATATCAGTTGGTCTATATCACCAAAGGGCGTGGTTTGTTTTCATCCGATTCCACTTCTGAAAAGCAGGTTTGTAAAGGCCGGCTGATGGTCTTGTTTCCCGGGCAATGGCATACTTACCGCCCGTTACGGCAGACTGGTTGGACGGAGTATTATATCGGCTTTGAGGGGCCAATGATAGATGCCATCGTTAATGATGCTTTTTTGTCGCAGGAGCAGCAAATATTGGAAATTGGCATTAATGAAGAGTTGGTTTCCTTGTTCTCCCGTGCTCTTGCTGTGGCTGAAGCGGATAAAATTTCCGCGCAACAATATCTTTCCGGGATTGTGCTCCACATGATAGGTATGATTCTTTCCGTCTCCAAGAATAAAGTTTTCGAGATGAGTGATGTGGATCAGAAGATAGAACAGGCGAAAATCATCATGAATGAAAATGTTTCCGGTAATGTAGATCCGGAAGAGTTGGCAATGCGGCTTAACATCAGTTATTCATGGTTTCGACGTGTTTTCAAGGAGTATACAGGTTATGCCCCCGCCAAATATTTCCAGGAATTGAAACTCCGTAAAGCCAAACAGATGTTAGTAGGAACTTCTCAATCCGTGAAAGAGATTTCTTTTTTTCTGGGTTTCCAGTCTACCGAATATTTTTTCTCTTTTTTCAAGAAGCGTACAGGGCTTACCCCGCTGGAGTATCGTTCGTTCGGACGAGAAGAATAAATAGGGTGGTGTCTATATCTATCAGTTATTTTGCTCTGATTTTGGGAATATCATAAAAACTGTTACTTTTGTGGCGAGATTAATGTGTGCTATAAATCATCCTTCTTGATATGCGCGAACAAAGACTATCTAAGATCCATTTTTTTATTCTGCTATCTCTTTTTGGATTTGTATTTCCACTCCGGTCACAGGAATACAAGTTCAGAACATTGGGTGTGGAAGATGGATTGTCGCAAATAACGGTGAGCGATATTTGCCAGGATGAGAAATCGCGTATATGGATTGCCACTCTGGACGGGCTGAATTGTTTCGATGGCAATCACATCAAAGTCTTCAACCACTTTCATAACGACTCTATCAGTTATGGTAATTTATATGTGACTCAAATGGTGGAAGACGGTCAGGGAAGTCTTTTCCTGTTGGCCTCTACCGGACTTTTCCAGTTCGACCTTGAAACAGAAAAATATTATATTCTTCCGGTGACTTCTCCCTCCACTCTTGCCAAAGGAAAGACGGGAGTGTGGATTGCAGAAGGAGGAAAACTGTTCTTATACGATAAGAATACCCGCCTCTTGAAACCGATGTATGCCGATTTGCAGCTGCCGGATAGTGGCCCGACGATGGTGGAAGGTTCCGAAGGAAGTCTCTGGATTGCTTTGAAAGAGGGTGGGGTGATGCGTGTAGATACTTGCGGATCGATGTCACTTCACTTGCCCGGAATTAAAGTGATGAAACTGATAAAAAGTAACGACCAGAATATTTGGATCGGTTCGCAGGATCAGGGCGTTTTCTGTTTTTCACCTCAAGGTACGATCATACATCACTATGAATATAATGATAAGAGTGTTTACACGGTTCGGGACGATATGGCGAGAGCGTTATGTCAGGACCTGGAAGGGAATATATGGGTAGGCTACAGAAGTGGATTGAGTAAGATTGAAGTGGCTACCGGGAAAATATTCCATTATCAGGCTGATCCTAACCGGGTGGGTGCTATGTCCAATCGTTCGGTGACGTCTCTTTATACGGACAAACAAGGAACTGTTTGGGTGGGGACTTATTGGGGAGGAGTAAACTTCTTCTCTCCGGAATATCAGCATTTTGTGCATTATCATGCTTCGGACACCGGATTGTCTTTTCCGGTGGTCGGTGCTATGGCAGAAGATAAAGCCGGGAATATCTGGATTTGTACGGAAGGAGGGGGATTAGATTTATATCAACCGGAACAGGGAAAGTTCAAGCATTTTAATGCGCATACGGGATATCATTTCAGTACGGACTACCTGAAAGATGTTGTTTTTGATAAGGCTAATAATTGCTTATGGATTGCAGCCGACTTTACCAATAAGGTGAATTGTTTTCATCTTAATAACTATCGGAATGATATCTATAATCTCGAACCGCTTGGAGAAGAAAGTGTAGGAGAAGCCCTGTTTGCCTTGGCGGATACTCCTCGTAAATTGTATGTCGGGACAACATCCGCTATTGTGAGTTTGGATAAACAGACCTTGAAATCCGAGGTGTTGTTTCATCAGAAGGAACTGTTTACACATAATTATAACACCCTATTGCTTGATTCGAAAAACAGATTATGGTTTGCTGCCGACGACGGTTGTGTAGCCTATGTGATTGATGAAAAGCGGTTTGAAACCTATAGGATAAGTCTGAAGAAACGGGTCAGATCTCAAAAAGAGTTGGTCAATGTTATCTATGAAGATCGAAAAGGAAATATTTGGGTAGGGACACATGGCAACGGACTTTTCTTGCTGGATAAGAAAGAACGTTTGTTTCGTTTACATACTCCTGAAAGTGTGTTGTCGGGAGAAAATATCAGGGTACTGGGGGAAACCCCTTCCGGGAATTTGCTGATTGGTACCGGGCATGGATTGTCAATGCTGGAACAGAAAGAGGGGAAAGTGATAAACTTCAATTCTAAAACCGGATTCCCGCTGACTCTTGTGAACCGGAAATCCATGCATGTATCCCGCAACCATGATATTTATATGGGAGGAGCTACCGGATTGGTAACCATTCGTGAAAGTAGTCTGTATTATCCTCCGAAAATATACGATCTGGAGTTAGCTCATTTGTATGTCAACAACAAAGAGATAACAACAGGCGATCAAACCGGTATTTTAAATAAATCCTTTGCCTATACCGGACGGATCAAATTGAATTACTTGCAAAATGTATTTTCTATCGGTTTCTCAACAGATAATTTTCTGCATATAGGCGGTGGTGAAGTAGAATATCGGTTGATGGGGTATAATGATGAATGGAGCGAGAACCGTTTGGGAAATGATATTACCTATACAAATATCTCTCCGGGTGATTATGTCTTTGAGATCAGGCTGAAGAACTTCCCGGAAGTAATCAGATCGCTGGATATAACGATTACGCCACCTTTCTATGCTACTTGGTGGGCCTATACTATTTATGTATGCGTGATTCTGACTATTCTATTCTTTATTGTGAGAGAATATAGAATCCGTCTGTTCCTGAAAACTTCATTGGATTTTGAACTTCGCGAGAAGCAATACATTGAAGAGATGAATCAATCCAAACTTCGTTTTTTCACGAATATCTCGCATGAAATCAGAACTCCGATCACTCTTATCCTGGGGCAGGTTGATCTGTTGCTGAATTCTGGTAAATTGTCTACCTATGCTTATTCGAAACTGTTGAATATACATAAAAATGCAGGTAACCTGAAATCATTGATTACGGAGTTACTTGATTTCCGGAAACAGGAGCAGGGACTTTTGAAACTGAAAGTTTCTCAATTTGACTTATATTCTTTGCTCAAAGAGCATTATGTATTGTTTAAGGAGTTGGCTGCTAACAGGAATATTTCGTTTGTTTTGCATGCCGACTGCGAGCAATGCCTCGTGTGGGGAGACCGGATGCAAATACAGAAGGTGGTTAATAACTTGCTGTCTAATGCTTTTAAATATACTTCAGACGGTGGAACTATCCGTATGGAATTGGCTGATGGAACGGAGGAATGTATGTTTTCCGTTTCCGATAATGGTGCGGGAATATCCGAGGAAGACTATGTTAAGATATTCGAGCGGTTCTATCAGGTTGAGAATATAGGACAGTATGGAGGAACTGGTATCGGGCTGGCTTTGAGTCAGGGTATTGTGAAAGCCCACCAGGGGGATATAACAGTAGAAAGTCAGTTGGGAAAAGGTTCTTGTTTTAAGGTCACTCTGAAAAAAGGGGATGTTCACTTTGATTCTTCTGTGGCCCGGGTTGAACCGGAGCAGGATAAGGAATATATTTATTATTCGGAAGATAAAGAACTGCTGGTTAAAGAGGTGCAGTCAGCCCAAAGTGAAAACGGGACTACTGACTGTAAATTACTGGTGATTGATGATAATGAAGAAATCAGAAATATCCTTGTAGATATCTTCTCTCCGCTGTATACGGTTGAAACTGCAAGTGATGGCAAGGAAGGGTACGAGAAAGTAAAGGTAATGCAACCCGACCTGGTTATTTCGGATATCATGATGCCCGGAATGCCCGGAACAGAGTTATGTGCCAAGATCAAGAACAATATAGAAACCTGCCATATACCTGTCGTTCTTCTGACTGCCCTTAGTGCTCCCGAACGTGAGTTGGAAGGATTGAGAATTGGAGCGGATATTTATGTGGTGAAGCCATTTAATATGCGGCGGCTGGTGATGCAATGCAATAATCTGATTAATACCCGCAGACTTTTACAGAATAAATATGCCCATCAACTGGATAGCAAGGCGGAGAAGATTGCAACGAATGAACTCGACCAGAAGTTTATCGAACAAGCTACTCAAGTGGTGGAAGATAATATGGAAAATCCCGAATTCAGTGTAGATGCTTTCTCACGGGAGATGGGAGTAGGACGTACCGTCTTATTCCAGAAGATAAAAGGTATTACGGGAAGTACGCCAAATAATTTTATCATGAATCTTCGTCTGAAAAAAGCAGCATATTTTCTACTGAATGCTCCGGAGATGAACATTTCGGATATTGCTTACCGGTTAGGATTTGGAAATCCTCAATACTTCAACAAATGCTTTAAAGAACTTTTTGATATTGCTCCTACACAGTATAGGAAATCTCATGATGCCCCTTCCGATCCCTCTGTAAAGTGATTAAAATAAGTCATCTGAATTTTTAGACTAGATAAAACGAACAATTCGATAGGGTGCAATATGCTCAAATGCGATACTTTTGTGGCGTTGGATCATGCCAGCTTGTACTTGAGTTTTCTTTAATTGGGTGTGTCCGCACACACTTTTATTTAGCAGACCGGGTATTGTATAATCTTTATTCTAATATAATAATTATTGTATAGTATTATGAAAGACGATTATCTATGTAATAAATAAAAGATAACATCTTACGGGAGAGAGCCAATGTATTTCTCCTAATTAATTAAGTAGTGAGTAAAACCTTGATAATTAACCAATTTAATTTTATTCTAGTTATGAAAAATTTGCAGAGTAGGACAAAAGTGCGGTTGTTGCAGTCGTTTCTTTTGATTTCCTTGAGTCTCTTTTTCCTTGCCCATCCGGCTTATGCTCAAGGCGGGTTTGCAGTGAAAGGAGTTGTTGTGGATAAAACAGGATTTCCTTTACCTGGCGCTAATGTGATGGAGAAAGGAACATCTAATGGAACAATTACGGATTTAGATGGTAATTTCTCATTGAATGTTTCAAAGAAAGGAGTTACTTTGACTGTATCATTCATGGGATATACCCCTAAAGATGTGGTAGTGAAAGATAAAACAACGAATATTACGCTTGAAGAGAACTCTAAGTTACTGGACGAAGTAGTGGTAGTGGGTTATGGTACGATGAAAAAGCGTGATGTGACGGGAGCTATTACTTCCATCTCGAGTGAGGCTATTGAGCAGAAGATGGCTACTAATGTTTTTGAAGCACTGCAAGGTACTACCGCCGGTGTACAGGTAGTGTCCGGCTCGGGACAACCCGGTGAATCTTCTTCTATTAAAATTCGCGGTACTTCCACTTTCTCTGCCGAAGGAGTTACTCCCCTTTATATTGTAGACGGTGTGCCTTTGGAAAGTATCGATGGTATCAATACCAATGATATTACTTCCATGGAGATTTTGAAAGATGCTGCTTCTGCAGCTATTTACGGTTCCCGTTCGGCTAACGGTGTGATTATTATCACAACCAAGAGCGGTCAGGAAGGTAAGGCTCGTATTGATATCAAGTATAATCACTCATGGGGTACATTGTCTCATAAGGTGCCACAGGCAAATCGCAAAGAGCGTCTGTTGTACGACCAGTACCGCAAAGAGTATTTTGAAACATACGGCGGAGGTAATCCGGATGAAAGTATTGATATTCTGAATGATCCGTTGAACTCATTCTTCAATGTAGACAATGATTATCTGGACATGATTACAAGTACTGCGCAGAAAGATCAGGTGGATATCAGCGTAGGTGGCGGTACAAAGAAACTGAAATATTTCATCAATACCGGTTATTATAACGAGAAGGGTATTATTTCCAATACCGGTTTCCAAAGATTAAATACTCGTATCAACTCCGATTATTCACCGACAGACTGGATGAACATGGGTAGCCGTATTTCTTTGACTTATTCCAAGAAAAAAGGATTGGATGAGGGTACCTTGTTAAGTGCTGTGTTGACTCGCCGTCCTTATTTCAATACTTATTATCCGGATGGTTCTTTGGTTGGAGTGTTCAACGGTCAAAAGAACCCTATTGCACAGATTAATTATACGACTGACTTTACAGATTCTTATAAAGCGAACTTTTTCCAGTTCTTTGAAATCAAGTTCAACAAGTTCCTCAAGTTCAGAGCCAATATCAATGCCAACTTCTATCTGGACAAGCGCAAAAAACTCGAACCGAGTCTTATCACCGATGAATGGCAGAAACAAAATAGAGGATACTCTTACAACTATCTGAACTGGAACTGGATGAATGAAGATTTCATCACTTATGCACGCAAAATCAAAGGACATAATTTCAGCGCGATGGTGGGTGTCAGTGCTCAACAATGGCGTTATGAAAATGAAACCTTTGTAGGTTTGAATTCATCTACCGACTTTATTTATACGATGAATGCATTTGCTGCCAATTTGGATTTGTCATCTACGGGATCTACCTTGAGTAATCATTCCATGGCTTCTGTCTTTGCACGTGTGACGTATGATTATCTGGGAAAATATCTGTTTACAGCGAATATCCGTCGTGACGGCTCTTCTCGTTTTGCGAAAGAAAACAAATGGGGTAATTTCCCTTCAGTGTCAGTGGGATGGCGTTTCTCTGATGAGAAATTCATGAAGTTCTCGAAGAAATTCCTGGAAGATGGTAAGATACGTGTAAGTTATGGTATTACCGGTAATGAAGCGATCGGAAACTATGATTATATTTATTCTTATTCTCCGAATTCTATCTATGACGGAGTGGGTGGCGTTATTCCGACTCGTATCGGTAAAGACAACCTGAAATGGGAGGAAACCAAACAATTCAACCTTGGTTTGGACTTGAATTTCTGGAATAGCCGTTTGACAATCACTGCCGATTACTACGACAAATATACAGACGGTTTGTTGGCAAACTACCAACTGCCTAAAGAATCCGGTTTTGCATATATGAAGACAAACGTCGGTGAGATGAGCAACCGCGGTTTTGAAATTGCCGTTACCGGTGATATTATCCGCACAAAGGACTGGAAGTGGAATGCTTCTTTCAATATCTCCAGAAATATCAACCGCATTGAGAAACTGTCTGAAGGCAAGGCATATATGGAAGGTGATATCTGGTGGATGCAGGAAGGCGGTCGTGTAGGTGACTTCTATGGATTTAAAAGTGCCGGTATCTTTGCTTATGACGAATCGAATGCTTTTACAGATAAATGGGAGCAACTGACTCCGGTGTTTGAAAATGGTGTATTCCAATACAAGTATTTATTGAATGGAAAGGAATATGCAGGTGATATTCGCCAGAAAACGTTACCGAACGGCAAACCGTTCCGTGGCGGAGATTACAACTGGGAAGAACCGGAAGGAACCCGGGATGGTGTGATTGATGATAATGACCGTATGGTGATTGGTAATGCCATGCCTGATGTGACCGGTGGTTTGAATACAACCGTGACCTGGAAAAACGTAAGCCTGTATTTGGGATTCTATTATTCTTTGGGGGGACAGATTTATAATGCCGCTGAACATAATCGTAACATGTTCAAATATACGGGAACCACTCCTTCACCGGAAGTAATTCATAATATGTGGTTGCATCCGGGCGACCAGGCTATCTATCCGCGTCCGTATAATGATGATTATAACAATGCACGTATGGGTAACTCGTTTTATCTGGAAGATGCTTCCTTTATTCGTCTGCAGAACGTACGTATAGCCTATGATCTTCCAGAAAACTGGATAAAGAAGCTGATGTTGAAGAATATAAATATCTACGCTTTTGTAAACAATGCATTGACATGGACCAACTATTCGGGATTTGATCCTGAATTCTCTACGAGTAATCCTCTGCAGGTAGGTAAAGACTCTTACCGCTATCCGAGAAAGAGAGAATATGGTATTGGTTTTTCTGCAAACTTTTAATTGAAGATATCGTATGAAGAATATAAAATATTTTGTTGGAGCTGTATGCCTGGCTCTATCATTGAATAGCTGTTCAGACTTTCTGAATGAGGAACCGGTGAGTGAAATCCCGGCAGGTGACATGTGGCAGACCGCCCGTGACGCTAAGGCAGGTATAAATGAAATTTATGGACTGTTGCGTTCCACTTTACGCGAGAATTATTTTTATTGGGGTGAATTCCGTTCGGATAATGTAGCTCCCGGAGCACCGGTGATGGCCGATCAGGCACGTGTGATTAACAACCTGATGTCTACGGACGAGAAATGTGCGAAATGGACGACCTTGTATCAGATGATTAACCAGACCAATCTGGCCATCAAATATGTTCCTAATATCAGTATGCCGGATGTGGCAGACCGTAACGATTACCTTGGACAAGCGTATGCGTTGCGTGCTTTGGCTTACTTCTATGCTATCCGTGTCTGGGGAGACGTACCTTTGTTTATAGAACCTACTGAAAAGTATTCGGAGGCTATCTACAAGGAACGTACAGATAAGAATTATATTATTGATAATGTAATTCTTCCGGATCTGAAGAAAGCGGAGAGTCTGATTAACCGTAACAAAAATTACGAACGCAAGCGTATCTCTATCTGTGGCGTTTGGGCCATCATGGCTGATGTTTATATGTGGACAGAGCAATATAATTTGGCTGATCAGACCATTGATAAGATGGCTGATATAAAATCTTCCAAAGGGCGTCTGGTAGATTTTGAACCCTCTATTCAAACTTGGCATACAATGTTCACAGAGGAATTGAATAACAAGCCATCGGATGATACTCCGGAAAATGATGAGTATTCTACAAAAGAGTTTATTTTCCTGATTCATTTTAATATGGATGAAGTGGGAACCAATGGTTATAGTTATATGTATCAATGGTTCTCCGGCTCTGGTAACCGTGCTGCCGTTTTGTCGGATAAGTTAATGAGTGTTTTCAATGAACCGGATATGCAGGGTGATTTGCGTAAAGCTTATACTGTGAAAGATTATCAGAATGGAAACGAATTACGTAAATATATGGCCGGTGATATTAGTAACTCATTAAATAAGACTTGTGAGGTTGCTTATCCTATCTATCGCTACACGGATATGTTGTTATTGCAGGCCGAAGCACGTGCCCGTTTAGGAAAATGGGAAGAAGCTCTGGATTTAGTGAAGAAAGTACGTGACCGTGCCGGACTGGTTACTCCTACTGCACTTAGTTTTGCATCGGAAGATGAAGTCATTAATTATATTCTGCGTGAACGGCAGGTAGAGTTAGTGGGTGAAGGCCGTCGTTGGTTCGACTTGTTACGTACAGGGAAATGGAAAGAAGTGATGAAGCCTATTAATGGCATGAGTCAGGATGGAAATGAGCTGTTCCCGATTCATTATTCTCACATATTGGAGAATCCGAAGATAACTCAGAATGCATATTATGGTAACAATTAAAAAGATTGAAACGATGAAAAAGACAATATATAGAACGCTTTTCTTTTGCTTGAGCGTTATTGCGCTAGCTGGGTGTGACTTGGAATTGCAGAAGAATTATGATTATGAAGCATCAATAGATGATCCTCATGTAAATGTAACAGCTTGGGAGTATTTTCAGGATCATCAGGATGTGTTCTCTGAATTTACTACTGCTATAGAGTATACAGGTTTGAAGGATTATTATACTCAAACCGAAAATAAATACACTTATTTGGCTTTGAATAATACGGCA
>OWJB01000563.1_pt1 | contig 16915 bp, 19 predicted proteins | sample 1732861 | NCBI WGS metagenome assembly OWJB01 (sample SAMN05065762, study PRJEB22554) | human gut metagenome | biome: ENVO:2100002; feature: ENVO:00000062; material: ENVO:00002003 | host: Homo sapiens | place: USA
AGGCGGTATCCCGCCAGATTTCAGATGCTCTGGTAACTTAGTTACCGAGTAGTTCGCTCGTAAAAACTACTAATAAAGAGGGGCGATATGTATGTATCTTGATTATCTTGTTGATATACCCGAAGTGAAAGACAAAATCACATTTCGAAGCAAAGGGAATGCTCGTTACGTTTACTACGAGTATGATAGGATTTATGATCCGAGTAAAAATATACAACAGAGACAAGTGCACCCATTTTTACGAATGAAATTCGAGCAATCGTAAAAATTTACGATCGAATTTGTGCGTGTATTCACATATTAATTCCACCAAAATAATTATAACAATCTTAACTCAAAACATTTCGTTTTAACTTTTCCAGAAAGCAAAGGATATTCTGTTCGTAATTTGAAGTATATGGCAAAATTCGCAGAGATTTATCCAGACCGAGAATTTGTGCAACAGGTTGTTGCACAAATTCCATGGGGTCACAATATAGTTCTTCTGGATAAGGTCGCTGATATGGATGAACGTAAATGGTATATTGAAAAGTCAGCGGAAAACGGCTGGTCTCGAAATGTTCTTGTTCATCAGATTGAAAGTAACTTGTATCAGCGGCAGGTTCTGGCAGATAAGGTCACAAATTTTGAACATCGCTTACCGTCTCCGCAAAGCGAATTAGCAGTGCAGACTATGAAAGACCCATATGTATTTGATTTTATTCCTTTCCGGGAAGATATGCTCGAACAGGATATTGAGCAGGCACTGGTTAGGGATGTCACCAAGCTCCTTCTGGAGCTTGGAACAGGGTTTGCATTTCTGGGAAACCAGTATCACCTGAATGTAGGCGGCGATGATTTTTACATTGATTTGTTGTTCTACAACCTGAATCTTCGCTGTTATGTAGTTATCGAATTGAAAACCGGTGATTTCAAGCCGGAATATGCTGGTCAGCTAAACTTTTATCTGTCAGCCGTGGACGGCATTTTGAAAAAAGAGCAGGATAATCCGTCCATTGGTTTGCTTCTGTGCAAAAGCAAAAATAATGTGGTTGCAGAATATTCACTCAAGGATATTTCAAAGCCGATTGGGGTAAGCGAATATAAAATAACCAGTAGTCTGCCGGATGCTCTGGAAAAGCAACTGCCATCTGTTGAAGATATTCAGAAACGGATTAAATGAGTTACTGGCTAATTATCAGACTCTGGACTTACCTTGCCGATTTGAACGAGCAGGTACAGGAGCGTTTGTCCCTGATTGTTGAGCAATGAAGGTATCTGAGGGCGTAACAGAGAATCTGAAAGCCAGTGACCAGATGGTCTGGGTTGGAGTCATGAATAGTATCTACAACCGGGCAGAAGAAATTGTGTTGGAAGAAATCGTATATAGATAATATCTTGCCGGACTTCATTTTCGATGGAGTCTGGCTTTCTATATCCAGAAGCAGTATTTTCTATGTCGGCAAAAAGTACAACAATTCAGTCTTGAATGCTATTGATATTTTTGCCGATAGCGTGGTATACTATATAATAAATTAACGTAGTTTTTTGGATAGATTTTATAGTGGAGGATCATAGATGCGATATCTTTCAGTTGCTGAAATAGCGAAAAAGTGGGATGTGTCAGAGCGTAGTGTCAGAAATTACTGCGCCCAGGGGCGTGTGAATAGTGCGTTTCTTACCGGTAAGACATGGAACATTCCGGAAAACGCAGAAAAACCGGAGCGTACCAATAAAAAAAAAGAAGAGCCGATTACTCTGTTGGATATCCTGAAAGAACAGAAGGCAAGTAAATACTCCGGCGGGATCTACCACAAAACACAGATTGATTTGACATACAATTCCAACCATATAGAAGGAAGCCGACTGACGCACGATCAGACTAGATATATCTTTGAAACCAATACCATCGGTGTAGAAAAAGAAGTTCTGAACGTGGACGACGTGATTGAAACAGCAAATCACTTCCGCTGCATTGACATGATCATTGATCATGCAAAAGCAGCGCTGACGGAAAAGTTCATCAAAGAGCTTCACTTGGTTTTGAAGAACGGCACCAGCGATTCCAGAAAAGATTGGTTTGCTGTTGGCGATTATAAGAAACTTCCGAATGAAGTCGGTGGCATGGATACCACCCTTCCGGAAGAAGTTGCCGATAAAATGAAGGCCCTGCTGACGGAATATAATACCAAAGAAGAAAAAAACTTTGAGGACATTCTGGACTTTCATGTGAAGTTTGAGCGGATTCATCCGTTTCAGGACGGCAACGGTCGTGTAGGCAGACTCATTATGTTCAAGGAATGCCTGAAATACAATATCGTTCCGTTCATCATTGAGGACAATCTGAAGATGTTCTATTACCGTGGATTGAAGGAATGGGACAATGAAAAGGGCTATCTGACCGATACCTGCCTGACCGCACAGGACAAGTATAAAGCATATTTGGATTATTTTAGGATTGGATATTAAGCAAGAAGTGAGGTGCAGCTATGTCGGCAGAAAAGAACTGGCAATTTGAACTTGAAGAATATATATGCACATGGACTGTGTGGATGATAATTTCCAAAGTGTCAGTCCTAAAGTACATTCCAAAGTCTCAATTTGACACTTTGGAATGTACTTTAGAAGAATTGGCGATCTTGAAATTGCTCTACAAAAATCCTTCCATTAAGCAAAAAGAGCTTGTGGCAGAGACCGGAAAATCGCTCAATACGGTGAAGAGAATCATGGAGTCCTTGCAGAAAAAGGATTATATCCGTAGAGTGGACGGAAAAAGATATGAAAAATGGAAAGTGCTGATTTAAAAATAGACCGATATGGAGAAAATATATGACTAATAAACAGTTGAAAAATTTAAAAGATACATTATGGACGACTGCCGATCAGCTACGAGCTAATTCTGGTTTGAAGTCCACCGAATACGCCGAACCTATTCTCGGTTTGATTTTCCTGCGATTTGCAGATGTAAAATATAGCAAGTTCGAACCTGAGATCAAGGCAGAGTTTGATTCTATCAAGGGTACTCGTATGGAACGCCCTATCCATGAAATCGCTATCGAAAAATGCGGTTTCTATCTGCCTGAAGAAGCTCGATATGATTGGTTGCTGAATTTGCCTGAAAGCGAAGATCTTGCCAAGAAGGTGAAGGAAGCTATGGAAGCGGTTGAGAAATACACCGCTGAATTGGAAGATACTCTTCCGAAGGACATTTATTACAGCGTTAACAGCGAGGATGATCCGCTCGTATTGGCAAAGCTCCTGAAGAACTTTAAGGATATTCCTGCTGATGTGGAACTGGACATCTTCGGTGAGATTTACGAATACTTCCTGGGTGAATTTGCGCTGGCTGAAGGTCAGGGCGGCGGCGAATTCTTTACACCGGCATCGGTTGTCCGTTACATGGTTGAAGTCCTTGCGCCTACTGAGGGTAGGATTCTCGACCCAGCCTGTGGTAGCGGCGGTATGTTTGTTCAGACTGCCCATTATATTGAAAAGCACAAAGCTCAGGGCAAGCAGATGAACCTGCGTGCTTATGGTGTCGAAAAGACCGGCGCAACCGTTCGACTGGCAAAGATGAACCTTGTCTTGAACAATGTCCGTGGCACCATTACCCATGCAAACTCCTATTACCGTGATCCTTATGATAGCTTCGGTAATTTTGATTATATTATGGCAAATCCGCCTTTCAATGTAGATGGCGTAGAACTGGATCAGGTTAAGGATCAGCCTCGTTTTAATACCTACGGTGTTCCTCAGAACAAAACAAAAAGCAAAAAGAAAGATGCCAAGGAAACCGTTCCTAACGGCAACTACCTTTGGATCAATCAGTTTGCAACTGCGCTGAATGATACTGGTCGTGCTGCTCTGGTTATGGCAAACTCTGCATCTGATGCAGGTAACAGCGAAAAGGATATTCGTGTAAAGCTGATAGAAAGCGGCATTATCAGTCAGATGGTAACGCTGCCGTCCAATATGTTTACCTCTGTCACGCTGCCTGCTACTCTGTGGTTCTTTGATAAAGCGAAGGCAAAGAAGGATGAAATTCTGTTTATTGATGCCAGAAATATCTTTACCCAGATTGACCGTGCGCACCGTAAATTCTCTGATGAACAGATTCGGAACCTGGGTATCATTACCAAACTGTATGAGGGTAAAACCGAGGACTTTGAAGATCTGTTGGCTGATTATCGTGCAAAAATAGCAGATGCGCCGGAACTATCTGACGATGAAGATATTATGCCTAAAAGTTACTGGCAGGCTAATATTGATTGGCTGACAGAACGCTTCCCGGAAGGAAAATACAGAGATGTTGTCGGTCTGTGCAAGGTAGCTACAATTGGCAAGGTTTACGATGACAAGGGAAAGTTTGTTGGTTATGAGGATGACAGTATTGGTGATCAGGATTTCTCTCTGAATCCTGGTCGCTATGTCGGTGTTGTGATCGAGGACGACGGCTTAACGCAGGACGAGTTCAAGCAGCGAATGATGGCGTATTACACGGCTCTTTCCAAGTTGAACGAAGAAGCGCATGGATTGGAAAATAAGATTTCTTCCAATTTGAAGGAGTTGTTCTAATGAACGATGCAAGAAAGGAGGAAACGTAGATGGAATATAAACTGTTATCTGAAGTAAGCGTATATCGTAAAGATAGAATAGGCTCGGATAAAGTTAATAAAGAAAACTATATATCAACCGAAAATATGCTTCCCAATCGTGGTGGTGTAGAAAATGCAACTACGGTTGCGTCTGCTAAGTCGTTTCCTGCTTATAAAAAAGGAGATATTCTGTTATCTAATATTAGACCTTACTTCAAAAAAATATGGTATGCAACTCAAGAAGGTGGCTGTTCCAATGATGTATTGGTTGTAAAGGCAGGAAAAACGGTTGATAGCAAGTTTCTATATTATGTTCTCTCTGATAATAATTTTTTCAATTACTCGACTGTGACTTCCAAAGGAACTAAAATGCCCAGAGGAAGTCAAAATGCAATTATGAAGTACTGGGTTCCGAATTTAGATCTTCCGACCCAGAAAAAGATTGCCGATATTTTGTCCTCGTATGATGAGTTGATTAAGGCAAATAATGAACGAATTGAGCTGTTGGAGCAGACAGCGCAAGAACTATATCAAGAGTGGTTTGTCCGTTTCCGTTTCCCCGGGTATGAAAATGTTCAATTTGAAAATGGAATACCAGAGGGGTGGGAGCGTAACAAGATTCAGAAATACTATAATACTTGTTCTGGCGGTACTCCAAGTAGAAGTAAGCTTGAGTATTTTGAAAACGGTGTATATCCTTGGGTTAAAACAGGTGAGATTAAAGATTGCGTAATAATTGATACCGAGGAATCCATCACCCAAGAAGCGGTAAACAGTTCCTCAGCAAAAGTGCTTCCTGCAAAATCAGTTGCAATGGCTATGTATGGTGTGAACATAGGGTTACTTGCTTATTTTGATAGCGAAATGACTTGTAATCAGGCATGTTGTGTATTTTCAGATAAACGTGGCTTTTCTTCAAAACATTATTTGTACTATTATTTGAAGTCGATAAGAGAATATCTTCTGCTGATTTCATTTGGAGCGGCACAACAAAATCTCAGTCAGGATTTGATCAAAAAGATTAAAATTACTATGCCCTCCGATGATATTATACAAGATTTTGAAAAGCGGATAGATGATATCTATGAAAGCATCAGGATACTTTTGATGCAAAACAAAAATCTTGCAGTACAGCGTGATATGCTGTTACCTCGCCTGATGAGCGGCAAACTGGAGGTGTAAATATGGGCACATTTTCTCAAAAATATGGCTATGTTGTAAAACCGCTACAGTTTGAAAGCATGATGCCTAAACTGCGTAACAGGATTTGGAATGTATATACTTGCGAGGTCTGCACGGACTACGTAGGGCAAGATTCCAATTACATGGAAGAATTGATGGACTTCTTTGGCCTGACATTCAAAAATGTGTACGAGGAAGATGATATAAAAGACAATTTGCAGGTCTTTCAAAAGTGGTACATGGCGGCTAAGTGGTATGAAGTTTATGACTTTATTGAGGCATATTTAGCTTTTCTCCCAATGACGCTCGAAGGGATGCGATAGAAAACTTTAATAACATCTTGAAATGGGATAATGCAGGATATCGTATAGTTGGGCGTATGGTGATGCCAATTACCAATCAGGAAGAACTCCAAAATATTGAGCAGGCGCAAACAACGGAATATGAGAGCGTAAATAAGCACATTTTGAAAGCTACACAGCTTTTTTCACGGCGTCCTACGCCTGACTTTGAAAATTCCATTAAAGAGTCAATCAGCGCCGTTGAAGCCCTGTGCTGTATCATTACAAACGACAAGAGAGCAACTTTGGGCGATGCCCTGAGGAGGTTGGAAAGCAAGGAAATCAAACTACATAAGGCACTTCAGAGCGCTATGAGTAGCTTATACGGGTACACCTCTGATGAGGGTGGCATACGTCATGGTAGCATTGATTTTACCGGTGCAAGTAGCGAGGATGCAAAATATATGCTGATCTCCTGCTCTGCATTCGTAAACTACTTGATTGAAAAATGGGAAAAGATTAAATAAAAACATACGGCTGAGGTGAACGCAAATGGCAGAAAACAAACATTATTATGATTTTACAAATGAATTATCTGCTGATGAAATCTATGAGGGATTACTCGCTCACGGCCTTTTTACTGAAAAGCTTCCTCCGGTGTTCACAGCAAAAGGCTTTTTCGACTATTGCGAATCTCAGTCACCTACTTTCCCTAAAAAACCGGCAGAATATATTTATCACGAGAGCATGAGAAATATAAACATGCCCCGTTCTTTGGGTATTCCGAATCCTGCGGCGTATCAGCGCTTGTGCAAATACATATCAGAGATATGGTCGCAGCTTCAGCAATATTTTGAAGAAGAAACCAAAGCGCAGGAACATATTATCAGCAGAATCCACATCCGCAAGATGAAGGAATCTGATTCGCTGTTTTCTATGAACTATAAGAACTGGAAAGATGATGGCACACTAGAGCCGGATTTGTTGCTTGGAGCAAAATATTTGGTTCATGCCGATGTTTCAAACTGTTTTCCGAGTATATATACCCATGCTCTTTCATGGGCACTGGTCGGTAAAGAAGTAGCGAAGCGGAATCAAAAGAACGGTTCGCAGTGGTACAATGAGCTTGATTTCCGTACAAGAAATGTAAAACACGGAGAAACGCACGGATTGTTGATCGGTCCCCATGTTTCAAATTTACTGTCTGAGATCATTTTAGTTAAGATTGATAAAATCTTATATGATAGAGAATGGCGCTACATCAGAAATATTGACGATTATACTTGTTATGTTTCCACCTATGAGGTTGGACAGTTGTTTCTAACTGAATTGTCGGAGCAACTAAGAGCGTATGATCTGACTCTCAATCACAAGAAAACTTCTATAGAGGTACTCCCAACTGCATCTGTTGAGCAGTGGGTACGAAAAATCAACACCTTTACTGCGTTTGATACCAAAGAAAAGATGAATTTTAAGGAAGTCCGTGCGTATTTGGATATGGCGATTGAATTGATGCAGGAAAACAATGACAATGCTGCTATTTTGAACTATGCCATGAAGGTACTGGCTAAGAAACAGCTTACAGAGAATGCGAAATCGTATTATGTGAAAACGATTTTTCACTTATCTGTTATTTATCCATATTTGGTATCGTTATTGGAAGAATATGTATTCAAACCGTTTGGTGTTGAAAAAACAGTGATTTCAAAAATATCCGCCTTGCTTTATAAAGAAGGCGTAAGGCTCAAAAATTATGAAGCAGTGTGTTATGCGCTGTATTATGCCAATAAATATGAATTCGAAATCAATGAACCCGATTTTGATGTCGCAAAAAGCAGCAGTAACTGCCTGTTCTTGTTGTTTAGCTACCTTTATTACGAGAAAAAGAGCGATAAAATAGCAGTGAAATTGTGCAAAGATTATGCTCGATCATTGATGGCAACAGAAATGGATAATTTCTGGCTATTCATATACGAAGTATTGCCGCAAAGTGATTTGCGGGATTATTGGCAAGCCATGAAGAAAAACAAGGTATCATTCCTTGTGGGAATTTAGGAGGTGATTTTATGCCGAAAATCATAACGGAAGATATGATTGAGCAAGCTGCTATTAAAGCTTTGCAGGAGCGGCATAATTATACTGTTCTGAATTGTATGACAGAAGATCCGGATACACTTCCTGACGGAACCGGACGTAAAGATAAGAAACAAGTTGTTCTGCCAGATGTGATGTTGGAAAGCTTGTGCCGGATCAATCCGGATATTCCGGAACAGACTGTGCGCACGGTTGTGGACGAGTTGTGTCATACTCCTGTTTCTGGAGATTTAATGTTGACCAATTACCAGAACTATCAGAAGATCCGTAACGGTATCACTGTGGAATACAACAAGAACGGCAAGAAAACCTCCAATATCCTCCGTCTGTTGTCCTATAACGATGTTTTGAGCAATACATTTACGGTTGCTTCTCAGATGTGGATCAAGGGCGAAACTCATTGGCGCAGACCAGATCTGATTATCTTCATCAATGGATTCCCACTGGTTTTCATTGAACTGAAAAACAGCAATATCCCGGTGAAGAATGCCTACGACATCAATCTGAAGAATTATCTGAAGGATATACCGTATCTATTCAACTACAACCAGATTTGTGTTCTGTCTAATGGTATGGAAACTCGTCTGGGAAGCTTTGCCGCAGGGTATGAGTTTTTCTTTGAATGGCTGAAGGTGGAGAACGAAAAGGAAAACCCGGACAGAAAAGCCATCCGAGAGAACTGTACCAGTTTGGAGTATTTTATTGCCGGTCTTTGTGAACCGAAAAATCTGCTGGATTACATAGAAAACTTCATTCTTTACGATCGCCGCAGAACAAAGATCATTGCAAAGAATCATCAGTTCTTTGGCGTGAACAATGCCTACAATGCTTTCCTGCGTCGTGAGGAATTGAAGGGTAAGCTGGGTGTGTTCTGGCATACCCAAGGCAGCGGTAAGAGCTATTCCATGGTTATGCTTGCCCGAAAGATTAAGCATAAATGTACTGGCAATTTTACCTTTCTTATCGTTACAGACCGTGAAGATTTGGATACGCAGATTTATAAGAACTTCTTGCGTACCGAATTTATTACCGATAAGGACAAGGTACAGCCTGTCAACAGCAAGCAGTTGCGTGAAGAACTGAAAACCAACAAATCTATTCTGTTTACACTGATTCATAAGTTTAGATATGACAAGGGAAAGAAATATCCTGTTTTGTCTGAGCGTGACGATATTATTGTTATCGTTGATGAAGCCCATCGTACGCAGTACAAAGATTTGGCAGAGAATATGCGCACCGGCTTGCCGAACGCACAGTTCCTGGCATTTACAGGGACACCTCTGCTTGGAGCAAAGCGACTGACCAATGCGTGGTTTGGTGATTATGTCAGCGAATACAATTTCGCAGAATCTATCAAGGATAACGCTACCGTACCGCTCTACTATGTGAAGCGTGTACCTGAAGTAGAGTTGCAGAACGATTTCCTTGATTCTGATTTTACGGAAATTTTGGAAGAAGAAAACCTGACGGATGCAGAACAGCGCCGTCTGGAAAATCACTATGCAAAGGAACTGGAAGTCATCAAGCGTGATGATCGTCTGGATGCCATTGCTCAGCATATTGTTTATCATTTTCCTCGCCGTGGTTTCCGAGGAAAGGGCATGGTTATTTCCGTAGACAAGTTTACTGCTGTGAAGATGTACGATAAAGTAAGCTACTACTGGAAAGAAGAAATTAAAAAGTTAAATGCGCAGATCACCAAAACTAAGGATGCTGCTGAGAAACTCCGTCTGAAAGATCTTGTGGACTATATGCGCAAAGTGGAAATGGCTGTTGTCATCAGTGAAGATGCCGACGAAGAAGCTAAATTTGCAGCAGAAGGATTGTCCATAAAACCGCATCGTGACCGTATGAACAAGGTTGATGAAAATGGTTTTGACATCGAGGATAACTTTAAAGACCCGAACAATCCGTTACAATTGGTTTTTGTCTGCGCTATGTGGCTAACAGGATTTGATGCGCCATCTGTCTCCACCTTGTATTTGGATAAGCCGATGAAAGGTCATACGCTGATGCAGACCATTGCCCGTGCCAACCGTGTATATAACGGCAAGGAATGTGGTTTAATCATCGACTATTTGGATGTGTTCAAGTATCTGAAACGTGCTCTGGCTGATTATGCGTCTGATGACGGTGGCTTAATGCCAGTAAAAGACGTGGACAAGCTTTTGGGGCAGCTGCACGAAGCAATCGACCTGACCAAAACTTTCTGCATGAGTCATGACGTAGATCTAAATAAGGTTGTAGAAGATGGCGATACATTCAAGAATTTGTCTCTGTTTGAGGATTATGCAAATACCATCGTTGGCAATGATGATGTGAAGAATGAGTTTGCTGTAATGGCAAATACCGTTGATGGTCTGTACGAATCCCTACGACCGGATATTTTCAAGATGGATTTTGAGCCTGCATACAAAGATGCCATCCTCTATTTGAAGGGAATCATTGATGGCAAAATCCGTCCGGAAAAGATTGAAGCAGCACAAGCCAGAATCAACGAACTGTTAGATCAGAGCGTTATTACTGCCGCTGATGCGAGAAAATATACCATCACAGAAGCGGGAAAAGAACTTGATCTGTCTAAGCTGGATATTGATGAACTCCGATCTCAATTTAAAAGGTTGAAGAATAAGAATCTTGAAATTGCAAATCTTCGTAAATACATCGAAGAAAAGCTTCAGAAAATGCTGCGACGCAACACAACCCGTACAAAATTTGCGGAGCGTTTTAGAAACATCATTGACGAGTACAACGCTGGTGGCTCTCAAAACGATGATTTTTATGAGAAACTTCTGAAATTGATGGAAGAACTTCGTACCGAAGAAGAACGTCATATTAAGGAAGAATTGTCGGAGGTTGAATTGGAGTTGTTTGACCTTCTTAGAAAAGAGCAGCTTACTGCCGATGAAGAAAAACATGTGAAGTTGGCAGCAAAAGAACTCTACAACACACTTACAGAAAAACGCAATGAGTTGTTCATTGTGGGATGGCAAAACGATCCGCAGCCCAAGGAGCGAGTAAAAGGTGAGATTGTCTATATCCTAAATAAGTTCTTGCCGGAAAGCTATGACAGAGAAGTTTTCTTGAGAAAAAGTACGCTTGTATTTGACCATATTGTGGATCAGGCAATGACCGGTTATAACTGGGTAGCTTAGGGATGACTGCCCCTCTACTTTGACAAAGGAGCTCAAGTTTAATGTAACTATTAAAGTTAAGAGGTATCCCCATGAAGATGAATCCTAAAGAGACAGGAAAAGAATTCAGCTTCTTCGCAAGCAAAAGGGCTTGTCGCAAGAAGAACTTGCAGACAGACTTAATGTCAGTTCCAATACTGTAGCAAAGATTGAATGTGGCTTGCGTAGACCGTCAGTAGATTTTGTTATAGATCTCGTTAATTTCTTTGACACAACAGTCGATTATATTATTCTGGGAGAAGAGATCAAAAAAGAAAGAAATTATGATTTTTTGATACGAGAAATTGACGATCAGGTTGAACAGCTTTTGGAACTCAAGGAAAATTTGCTGAAGGAGAAGAACGAAAAAACGAAATAATATCAAAAGCCGCTGTGATGAGCAAAACGCATCACAGCGGCTTTCTTGTGCTTGTCCATGGACAAATTGTGCGCATAACCATACATTCTTTTTCATACAGGTATGCGAATCTCGGAGTTTTGTGGATTGACGATGAAAGATATTGATTTAGAGGAAAGAACCATCAATATCGACCATCAGTTGCAGAGAACTTCGAAGATGTAGTATGTGATTGAGCCGACAAAGACGAATGCCGGAACAAGGGTAATTCCAATGACAAAAGAAGTTACAGAAATGTTTCGAGCAATCATTCAAGATAGACCAGAATATAAAGTGGAGAAAGTGGTAGGTGGATACACTGGATTTCTTTTTCTGGATAAGAACGGAATGCCGCTGGTTGCCATGCACTGGGAACACAGATTTAACAGTATGGTGGGCAGGTACAACGAAATTTATAAGGTACAGATGCCAAATATCACACCCCATGTATGCCGTTATACATATTGCTCTACCATGGCGAAATCTGGCATGAATCCTAAGACATTGCAGTACCTCATGGGGCATTCGGATATTGCCGTGACACTTAATGTTTACACCCATGTTGGACTTGAGGATGCGGAGAAAGAACTTCAGAAGATGCAGGGATTGGAAAATGCAAGAAAAGAGATGGGACTTCCGGACAAGGACGATAAGACTTTGAAACAGAATATGTTCAAGGTGGTTTGATAATAGAATATTGATATGGATTTGTGGCACTCAGGCTTATAGCTTGGGTGCCTTTTTGACTGGTAAAAATATGCCTTGGCTGATATAATATAACTTGAGGATTTTATAACCATTTTTGAACGATAAAGTATGAGAAATAATACTATAAGTTGTTATTGGCATTTGAGCGAGTCCTAGGTACCTTTGGATTTTAGAATATACAACGACGTGTTTGTTGATAGTAAAATTGCCGATACAATTAGTATAGGCTTACATTATTTTATCTGCGAGATGAAATTGAAATTTAACAAATGTGAGGATGAACAAAATGTCATATGGTAAATCAATAGAATTAAGTATTGTTGAGGGCGTTCTTCAAGAAGATGTTTTGTTTTCCAGTCCATCATATGCTGCTATGTTTGTGATTGGCAAGAGCGCAAATGGTTTGACAAGCTGGAAGGATGAAGATGGACATTCTCTTAAGGAAATAGAGAACAGCGAAACAAGAGAAGAAAATAAGTAAAAAACACATTAGGAAGGTTGATGAAATGGCAAAGATTGAGACTCTTACAGCGTATAAATGTAAATTTAGTTATCTTCAGAGAAATAATCCTTTACTTGAAAAACAGAGGGAAGCTATAAAAGAGGGAAAAGATCCGGAATATTCTTTTTCCGATTTTATTGATGTTTATCAAACATATACGAAAAATTTGGCAATTGGTGAGAATACAGATAGAGCAATTATTTTAGATGAAGATAAAATATCAGAAAAAGAAAAAAAGGGGTTAAAAATGTGGCATCTTGTTCCTAGTGCTGGAAAGCAAGGAAAACCTGTCACAGTAGTAAAAAGAAACTCTGGGAAAAAGTATGATTTTGGTTCGGATTCTGCAGCACTATATGAGCATCATGTTTTTATTTATGAGAGCCAAGATGGTCTATATGCTATTTTTCATAGACAAAATGGTTCTGGATGTAAGAGCGTGTTTTTAGAAACTGCTAATAAAGCTATCAAATCGGAAGGTTTGAAACTGGAAATGGAATTGATTGTTCCAATGGCAGATGGGCTCAAGGATGCAACAGCAACAAAAATCACATTACAGTTTGTTAAGCATGATAAATCTTCTGATGTTGCGGACAATATAAAGGGATCAAAAAAGAAAAATATTATCCGAGATTTGGGACTAAATCTTGAGGCTAGTGAAAACAAAAAAATACTAGGTGTATTTAAGAATATGCAAGCAGGTAAAATAGATCAGGCGGAGGCGTTTGCTCAAATTAAAGCGGAGTTAAAGGATTCCGATGATTATAATGATGCGGAGATTAAACTTCGACTTGGAAATCGTTATAAAAAGGTAAAGTGGAATGAGTTTGAAAGTATTATGGGAGCTCATGATATATCAAATGCCCTTCATGAGGCCTGTAGGTTTTCACATGATTTTGTAGGAGAACTTACAAAATTGGCTGACGACTATTATAAGGATATAATAGAATCTGAGGAGGTGTAGTATGCCAAGTAAGATTATATTAATTGTGATGGCTATGGTAATTGTGTGTATGATGCTCTTTGGAAATAAGAAAGTAAGGATATTGTCAGTATTAATAAAACAATTACAAGTTTTCAAAAACGCAAAGACAGATAAGATATCGGTTTGGGATATTGTTTGTTTTATATTTTTCCCGATTGTTTTATCAGTCATTATTACGTTTGGATTCGGAAGTATAATTAACGATACACTAGCAGGGGTTTTGACAACAGTATTTGCATTTGTATTCACTGTATTATTTGGTTTTGCAGCTATTTTGGTTGGAAAACTTGATTGTGATAATGAAATTGAAAAACAGGTAGTCGGTGAAACATTTGTTTCTATTATGACATCAAATATTCTTTCCTTGATTGCATCTATTCTTTCGATAGCAATTATTATTACGGGTGACGAGAAAGCAAAACTTATTTTAACTATATGTGTATATAGTTTTTCGTTCATGATAATTATGCTGTTATTAATGATATCAAAGAGAACATTCATAATTTATTGTGAGAACAAGAAATGATAAAAATAAGGTGTGTTGATTTCTGCACACCCTTTTGTTAAATAATGCACACCCCTATCCGTAGTCTGAACCCCCTTAACTGACTACGATTTGACTACTACACAAGGCATTGATTTGCTCCGTTTTGCGTTATTTTGCAAAAAGTGTAGTTTTAGAGAAGAAAAATACGATGCCCGGAAAAGTCGATAAACCAACGCAAAACACGGCATTACAGGGCATTTCAGAACAGGAGAATTTTATGATTAAAGTCTTATTCATCTGCCACGGCAGGATTTACTGTTCAGAATGAAAAGTCTCAAATCGTCTTAAATACTTCTATAAATAGCATTTCTTGTGTTCCATTCTCAATTTTACCAATGATTTACCAATATTTCTGGAGAGTCAGACTTGCAAAACCAGAATGAGGAGATTAAAAATATGAGCAAATTGAAACCAAGAATAACGGAAAACGGAATTGATTATATCCTTGTCGGAGATTACTACATCCCGGATTTGAAACTGCCGGGGGAACACCGCCCCATTGGGAAGTATGGACGGCTACATCAGGAATATTTAAGAGAAGTCCACCCAGCCAGATTGAACACATTGATATTGACCGGGGAGTTATGGACATATCTTGCAGACCTGAACGAACAGGCACAGGAACGTTTAGACATCATCATGGAACAGATGAAAACTGCCGAGGGCGTAACCGAGGAATTGAAGCGTACCCATCAAATGGAATGGGTGCAGCGTTGCAATAACATTCACAACCGGGCAGAAGAAATTGTTTTGCATGAGATGATTTATTCGTAATGGTATGTTAAGAGTTAAGCAAATATGAAGTTGTCAAGTTTTTTCAAACAGCCTCATTGCATAGAAATGACAAACAGATTATCCTTAAAGCAGGAGGTAGCAGAAATGGCAAACGAAGATAAGAAAGATTTTAATGCTATGTTGCACGACAATAAGGATATGCCAAAATTTCAAATCATTACAGACCAGAAAAGTATTGAAAAATATGGTGGCAGTAAAATGTATTTTGCACCGCCAATCGACTATGACAAAGTAATGAAAAAAATTCCGTATGGTAAAGTGATTACCGTCGGGAAAATACGAGAATACTTTGCGGAGTTAAGTAGTGCAGATTTTACAGAACCGATTACAGCAGGAATTTTTGTTTCTATTGTGGCATGGGCGAGTTATCAGCGTTCAGAAGATGAAACGCCTTATTGGAGAACATTGAAAGCAAACGGAGAACTAAATGCTAAATACCCAAATGGTATTGAAGCACAAAAAGAAAAATTAGAAGCAGAAGGACACACCATCATTCAAAAAGGGCGTAAAAATGTACGGTACTATGTAAAGGACTATGAAAACTCCCTCTTTGATTTGAAATAGGTAAACTGAAATTTATAGGAGAACATAGATATGAATATAGAATTAAGAAAGTGGTCGGTTGAAGATAAAGAAGTATTAATAAAAATGTGTAATTCAATTGATAGAAGTTTTTTATCTGATAGATTACCTAATCCATATACAAATGCATCTGCTGAGTGGTGGTTAACCATGGTAAAAGACAACGAAGGTAAAAAAGGCGTCTTTCGAGAGATTGTTGTTGATGGTGAAATTGTAGGAACGATATCTGTTGAACAGAAGGACGATGTGTATCGCAAGGATTCTGAAATTGGTTATTATTTATTGCAGGAAGTATATTCAAAAGGCATTATGAGTGAAGCAGTAAGACAGATTTGTGAAATTGCTTTTGAAACATTAGACATTATCCGTATTACAGGACTTGTATATGAACCAAATATCGCATCAAGAAAAGTGTTAGAAAAAAATGGCTTTTTGCTTGAAGGAAAAATGGAAAAAGCTGTTATTAAGAATAACAATATTTTTGATTTGTGTATTTATGGAAAAGTAAGATAAATTCTAACTTGTTATTTTGAAAATTCAACTGAATAACCCCAGCACGAACCGCTGCTACATGGAAGTCAACAAACCATGCAACAGCGGTTTTTCTTTACCGTTTTTTCCTCTGGCTGATAGGCGTTCCCATTTTCTTTGACTTTTTGAGAATACGAATGAGCCAGCGAAATTCTTCGTCTGACAGATTTTTATAGTTGATACCAAGCTGCTTGCAGTAAAGTACAACGAGCTTTTCATCCCGGCTGCCCTTGAAATTTTCGACCGCTTCCAGATTTTCTTTCAGTTCATCGGCAACGGTGGTCTGGGGTGCACTTTCACTGTCCTTTTTGTGGGCTTCTCGAATATCCCGGATAATGAGGTTGAGGTCATCCCGTACCATCTGACTGAAATACTCATCATCGCTGATATGGGCGGCTTGCAACACTTTCAAATGGGGGTCATCTTCGCCGGGGCGATACCGTTCAATGATTTCATGCCGGACGGTATCGACAAGGGCGTTGAGGTTTTGAATCTGCATGGTGGCAATCCCATCCACATAAATCTCAATGTCCGCAAGAAACTTGATAAAGTCCTTATGGGTGGCAA
>OWJB01000578.1_pt1 | contig 16649 bp, 10 predicted proteins | sample 1732861 | NCBI WGS metagenome assembly OWJB01 (sample SAMN05065762, study PRJEB22554) | human gut metagenome | biome: ENVO:2100002; feature: ENVO:00000062; material: ENVO:00002003 | host: Homo sapiens | place: USA
AAGAGCAGGGGATTGATATTGAGGGGCTGGCAAATTATCTGGGACAGTACAAGGAAGCGCTTTCGGACGAGGAGCCGATGATGGATCTGAAAGCACTCTGGAACCGCTACAAAGAGGGAAGCAAGGCGATTGATGACCTCAAAACGGCTATGACCGTCACTAAGAATGACAAAAAAGAGTTTACGATCGACGGAGAGAGCGAGAACTGCCGCGGTTACCATGTGACTCTGCCGAAGGATGCGCTGATTCGCTTTGCAAAGACGACGAGAGAATTTTTCCTGAATGATGAGACACTCAAACAGGATGTGGTGCGCTATCTGGAACTGGCAGGCGACGCAAGCAGCATCTATGCAGCGGACGGGGACGGAGAGAGCGTGGATCCGGAGGAACAGCAGAAGGAACTCTGGGCGCAGGCGGAAGCGGTGCTGGACAATCTGGTAGAGGAAATGGAAAATACCATCGGGGATGTGACGATGGATGTCTATGTGAGAAAAGATGGCAAAATGGCTGGATTTTCCTATGAGACGGATGCAACGGTTGAGGAAGAAAATGTCCGTTTTTACGGCGATGTTTCCTTTGGCGGCGGTTACAACATGCTGTCGAATGTGAATGGGGCGTTAAATATTGAGGATTCGGACGGTCAGATTATCACGGTTTCCCTGGATAAAACATGCGCTTACGAGGCTGGAAAGAGCTGGAGTGGTCAGGTAATTGCGACCCTGCAAAGCGACGAAGAGAAATACCAGTTTATCCTGGATGGCGACTATCAGATCGCGGACGGCAGCTATGAGGTAAAGCTGGATCTGCAGAGTAACGGTGCGTCTCAGGCGTCGCTCACGGCGAATGGCGCGGTCAGCGACCTTTCAAAGGGCGAGAGCGTCCATATCGATATGGATTCCCTGCGTCTGGAAACTACATTGTTAAATGGAAGCAGTTCTTATGTTGAATTTGCCGGTTCCTATTATGTCAACCCGCTGGAGGATGAGATCGTGCAGCCGGACGGCGTTCCATTTGATGTGCTGGCTTCCTCCGAGGAGGATTATAACCAGGTCACAACGGAAATAACAGGCAACCTGTTCGCGATCCTCCTGAAAGTCATGTCATAGGCGGCGGAAAATGCGAACATATATGATATATCTGCTGCTGACCGGAAAGCGCCTGCTCCGCCAGCTGCCGTATTTTCTGGCAGGGCTGGCGGTGATGGTGCTGCTCGTCGGCATGGCGGCATTTTCGGCGTCTAAGGTTTTATATGGGGAAACATCTTTAAAGAAAATTGAGGTGGGCGTGGTGCTTCCGGAGGACGATGCGCTTTCGGAAAAGATAACCAAAATGATTGCCTCGCTGGACAGCGTGGAAAGTCTCTGCGACTTTTCGTATCTGGAACACGATGAAGCGTTCCAAAAGATGAAAAGCGGGGAGCTTCAAGCGGTTTTCGAGGTGCCGTCCGGCATGGCGCGCGGCATTTTGGACGGTACGAACCAGCCAGCCACGATCTGGTTTCCGGATGAGAGCGGGCTGGAAGGCGCCGTTTTCCGGGAACTGGCAGAGTCGGGCAGTTCGATGCTTGGCACTTCGCAGGCGGCGATCTACGCGGCAGATGAATATTTGAATCTCCAGGGAGTGCCGGAACAGATTTCGGTGTCTGAACAGGATTTGAACCGTATCTTTTTAAAATATGCGATGAACCGCGAGGCAGTTTTCCGGAAGAAAACGGTCAGCGCTGCAGGGAATGTATCGACGGCGGTCTTTTATGGAATTTCGGGGATTGTATTTCTGATGATTCTCACCGGAATCCCGGCAGCACCGTTTCTGGCTCCCCAGACGGAGGCGCTGGAACAGGGGCTTCGGCGCATCGGGATCCGGCGGTGGTATCCGCTTTTCTGCAAATGCTTGTGCATGACGCTTCTTCTGATGGCAGTCACGGCGGGCGGCTATGGCTGGGCGGTGCAGAAGGGATATGCGCTGGCGGGGCGGGAAGAACTGTCGGCGTGGGGGCTGACCTGCGCGGCAGTTTCGGCGTGGATTCTGCTGTTTTATGAGGTGTGCAGAAGTTCGGCAGCGGCGATTTTGACGTTGTTTGCGGTCAATGTGGTATTTCTCTTTCTGGCGGGCGGCATCATCCCGTCCGTCTTTCTGCCGGAGCTGGTTCAGAAAGTCGGAAATATGACGGTGACGGCGCTATGGATGGATGGAATCCGCTTTATTGCTTCGGGCGGGGAGACAGGGGCGGTTTCGGTGCTGTGGAAACTGGCTGCGGCGGCATTGGCATGCTTTGCACTGGCGCTTGCCGCCGGAAAAAGGAGGAATTGACGGATGCGGAAGCTGGCGTGGTGGTTCTGTATGTTTGGAATGACGCTGCGGCGGGCTCTTTACCGCCCGGTGTTCCTCCTGTTTCTTCTGACCTTTCCATTGGGAATGGGCGTGCTCCATCAGGTGGAAAAACGGGATTCCGGGCGGATCGCGGTGGCGCTCTGCCCGGGAACGGATGCGTGGAATCAGGCGCTTGCAGAAAGACTGGAATCGGAAGAGAGCAGTTCATTTTTCTTTTATCCATGCGGGACGGAGGAAGAGGCAAAGAAGGCGGTTATGACCGGACGGGCGGAGTGCGCCTACCTGTTTCCAGAGAGATTAAAAGAACGGCTGGACGAGGGGCATTATACCCGTGCGGTCCGCGTGCTGGTGTCGCCGTCCACGGTGGCAGAGAAAATTATATCAGAAAAGATATTTTCTGAACTGTTCGAGGTGTACGGGCGGGAACTGCTGGCAGACTATGGGGAAAATGGAGCGGCATTCCAGACGGTGATGGCGCGCTGCCAGACGACGGAGGCGCGGGAAAAGGCGTGCGGCGTGCTGATGGAACTCTATGAAAAATACCGCAGCAACGGAAGCACCTTTACCTTTGATTATCAGACCTTACAGGGAGGAACGGCACTGCAGACAGGGGCGATGAAGGTGGTCTTTCCGGTGCGCGGGCTGACTGCGGTTTTCCTTTTTATCATGGGGCTGGCGGCAGCTGTCATGGCGGGCGAGGATGCAGAGCGCGGGCTTTATGCGGCGGTCCGGAGCCGGGAGCGGTGGCTGCTGCAGACGGCGGAGATCGCGGCGTTTGTCTTTTTAGCATCCATTTCGGCCTATGCGGCGCTTCTGGCGTCGGGAAATGGGGCAGAGCCGCTTTTAGAGGCGGGAAAGCTGCTTTTTTATCTCTTCTTCGTGACCATGTATGCCTTTGGATGCCTGGCAGTCTGCCGGAAGCCGGGATTTCTGGCGGCGCTGATTCCGGTGTTTATCCTTGCGAGCCTCCTGCTCTGCCCGATCTTTTTTGACGCTTCGGTCTTTTTGCCGGGAGCCGCGGGTGTGCGAAAGCTGCTGCCGCCGTGGTGGTATCTGAGCGGCATTTTCGGTTCCCAAAGTGTCTACCCGTGAACAATTACTTTTTAACAACGTTTTTTTGGATAACTTCGATAAAAAGATTGCTATTTTTTCATTCAATTATTATAATAAAAAGAGACATCCGGTATCGAGCATCAATCTGCCGGATGTTTTCATGCGAGAAAATCAGGAGAGGAGTGAACACAATGGAAAGCCGGAGTCATAAGGCGGAATCAGACGGCAGCTACCCAGAACCGAAGGCAGCGTACACATGCATTTGCAGGAATGACAGCTGCAAACAGCGGATTCCTTGTGTACACTGCCGCATCTGTGGATAAGTTTCCGGCATTCTGCCTGTGTGCAGGAGCAGGAAGGGAGCAGCCTGTCCGATTTCCAAAATGACAATATTTTGGAAGGAGACGGGAATGTTAGAAGAAGAGAAGAAAGAAGAGCTGCTGGCTCTGCTGACCGGGAAGAAGTACCGGGAGCTGAAAAGCCAGCTGGTCGAGATGAATGAGGTGGATATTGCCTCATTTATCGAAGAATTGGATTCAGAAAAGACGGTCGTTGTATTCCGTATGCTGCCGAAAGAGCTGGCATCGGAGGTATTTGCCTGTCTGGAAGTCGAACAGCAGCAGCACATCATTACCAGTATCACGGATAATGAGCTGCGTGCCATCATTGACGACCTGTATGTCGATGATGCGGTCGATATGCTGGAGGAGCTGCCGGCGACGATCGTGCGGCGCGTACTTCAGAACTCTAGCCCGGATACGAGAAAACTGATCAACCAGTTCCTCAATTACCCGGAAAACAGCGCCGGAAGCGTCATGACGGCGGAGTACGTGGGACTCAAGAAAAATATGACGGTGGAGCAGGCATTTGATTATATCCGGAAATATGGCGTGGACAAGGAGACGATTTACACCTGCTACGTCATGGATGAAAAACGCCGCTTAGAGGGCGTTGTGACGGTCAAGGATCTTCTGATGAATGATTATGCGGCGCTCATGGGCGATATCATGGATCCGCATGTGATCAAGGCGTATACGACGGAAGACCAGGAAAAGGTCGTGGAGACGTTCAACGAGTACAACCTCTTGAGTTTACCGGTTGTGGACGGCGAAGACCGTCTGGTCGGCATCATCACGGTCGATGATGTCATGGATGTCATGGAGCAGGAGGCGACGGAGGACTTCGAGAAGATGGCGGCGATGCTGCCGAGTGAGAAGCCGTACCTGAAGACGGGCGTGTTCCAGCTCGCGAGAAACCGTATTCCGTGGCTGATGATCCTGATGTTGAGCAGTATGGTGACCGGCGGTATTTTGTTAAAATATGAGAATGCCTTTTCGGTAATTCCGCTTTTGGTTACGTTTATTCCGATGCTGATGGATACGGGAGGAAACTCCGGCAGCCAGGCGAGCACGATGATCATCCGTGGTATGGCGGTCGGCGAGGTAGAACCGGCGGATATCCTGAAAGTTATGTGGAAAGAAATCCGCGTGGGAATGCTCTGTGGACTTTCTCTGGCGCTTGTCAATTTCGTGCGCCTGATGATCCAGTATCCGGGGCAGGTACTCATCTGCCTGACGGTAGTTATCAGCCTGTTCTGCACGGTTATCATCGCCAAGACGATCGGATGTGTGCTTCCGATTGCGGCGAAGACGATCCATCTCGACCCGGCGATCATGGCGTCGCCGATGATCACGACGATCGTGGATGCGTGCAGCCTGATGATTTATTTCCAGCTGGCGTGCCATCTGCTGAATATGAAGGCGTGATATAAATTACCTGCCTGCTGGCCCATGTTTTCGTATGGTCAGCGCAGTAAATGCGCAGACTTACGGAACAGTTACTTTATTTTATAATTCCAATATTTTAATTATTTCTAGGAAAGGAAAAACTGTTTGGAACATAAGCTTCCAGACAGCCGTGTGAAAAGTATGACAAAGATCAGAACCAGATACGCACCGAGCCCGACAGGTAAAATGCATGTAGGAAACTTGAGAACTGCATTATACGCATACCTGATTGCAAAACATGAGGGCGGCGATTTTATCCTGCGAATCGAGGATACCGATCAGGAGCGTTTCGTTGAAGGCGCGACCGAGATCATTTACAATACGATGCGCGATACCGGACTGAAACATGACGAAGGTCCGGACATCGGCGGTCCGGTTGGCCCGTATGTACAGAGCGACCGTCAGAAACAGGGCATCTACATGGAATATGCGAAGAAGCTGATCGATAAAGGCGAAGCTTATTACTGTTTCTGCGATCAGGAACGCTTAAACAGCTTAAAGAGAGAAGTAAACGGCGAAGAGATCATGACCTATGATAAGCACTGCCTGCACCTTTCCAAGGAAGAGGTAGAGGCAAACTTAAAGGCAGGAAAGCCGTTTGTCATCCGTCAGAACAACCCGACCGAGGGAAAGACTACCTTCCACGATGAGATTTACGGGGATATTTCCGTAGATAACTCCGAGCTGGACGATATGGTTTTAATCAAATCGGATGGATTCCCGACCTACAACTTCGCAAATGTGGTGGACGATCATTTACAGCAGATTACCCATGTAGTCCGCGGTAACGAGTACCTGTCTTCTTCTCCGAAGTACAACCGTCTGTACGACGCATTCGGATGGGAGGTTCCGGTTTATGTGCACTGCCCGACCATCACGAACGAGGAGCACAAGAAGCTGAGCAAGCGAAGCGGTCATTCTTCCTATCAGGATCTGATCGATCAGGGCTTCATTTCCGAGGCAGTTGTCAACTTCGTTGCCCTGCTTGGCTGGTCACCGGAAAATAATCAGGAGATTTTCTCCTTAGACGAGCTGGTAAAAGAGTTCAACTACAAGAATATCAGCAAATCTCCGGCTGTTTTCGATATGGTAAAACTGAAATGGATGAATGGCGAGTACATCAAGGCGATGGATTTTGATAAGTTCTATGAGATGGCAGAGCCGTACATCAAGAAAGTAATCACCAAGGATCTGGATCTGAAGAAGATCGCGGCGATGGTTAAGACGAGAATCGAGATTTTCCCGGATATCGAGGGACACATCGATTTCTTTGAGACACTGCCGGAGTATGATCCGCAGATGTATGTTCACAAGAAGATGAAGACCAATCTGGAGACATCCTTAAAGGTATTAAAAGATGTTCTGCCGATTCTGGAAGCACAGGAAGATTACTCCAACGACGCCCTGTACGCGGCGCTGTCTGAGTATGTATCCAAAGAGGGCGTTAAGACCGGCTTTGTCATGTGGCCGATCCGTACCGCTGTATCCGGCAAGCAGATGACGCCGGCAGGTGCGACCGAGATCATGGAAGTGCTTGGCAAGGAGGAGTCGATCCGCCGTATCAAGAAGGGGATTGAACTTCTGGAGGCACAGCAGTAGGCTGTCGTAACCGTCGATGTTCGACTTGAAGCAAGTTTGGCTTCGCAGATTAAATCAGTAGGTAGTAAATAAACAACTGCTTTTTCATGTATCGTAGATGCATGAAAAGCAGTGAAAAGGTGCGCTTTGTGAGAAATACATTCCAAGGCGCACTTTTCTTACATTTGTACTTGACAGATTTGCTTCAGATGTGCGGCAGAAGTATGTCTTGCACGTCAAAATGCGAATTTCGAAGCAAATATGCCGAGATATTCTTGAATTGTGGAGTAAGGAAACAGGAAATGGCATTCAGTAAAGCACAGACACAGGCAATCATGCATAAAGATGGTCCCATGATGGTTCTGGCGGGACCGGGATCAGGGAAAACAACGGTGATCACCCATCGGGTCCAGTATCTGACGAAGGAGTACGGAATCGATCCGGGGGATATTCTTGTGATTACCTTTACCCGGGCAGCAGCCGAGGAGATGCGGGAGCGGTATGAAGCATTGACTGGCGGCGGATCCAGAGTCACCTTCGGCACTTTTCATTCGATCTTTTTTAGGATCTTAAAGCTGGCATACCGATATACCGCTGACAATATTGTCCGGGAAGAGCAGCAGATGCAGTTTGTCCGGGAGCTGGCTCAGGCCGGAGGTCTGGAGCCGGAAGATGAGAATGAGTTTGCAGCCTCCATTTTAAGTGAGATAAGCTCTGTCAAGGGAGAGAGGATTGCACTGGAACATTACTATTCTAAAAACTGTCCGGATGCGGTCTTTCGTCAGCTTTATGCAGGCTATGAAGACAAGATGCGCCGGGCCGGACTCATCGATTTCGATGACATGATGGTGCTGTGTCTGGAACTTTTTACGGAAAGAAAAGATATCCTGTCTGCCTGGCAGAGGAGGTATCGGTACATCCTGATTGATGAGTTTCAGGACATCAACCGGCTTCAATATGAGATCGTGCGTATGTTAGCCAAGCCGGAAGATAATCTTTTTATCGTGGGCGATGATGATCAGTCGATTTACCGGTTTCGTGGGGCCAAACCGGAGATTATGCTGGGGTTTGAGCGGGATTATCCGGGTGCCGGACGGATTCTTCTGGATGTGAATTACCGCAGCACCGAGGAGATCGTGGCACCGGCTCTGCGCTTGATCGGGGAAAACCAGAAACGTTTTTCGAAGGCCATTCATACAACGGGACGGCATGGAAAGAATGTGATTACGAAGCTCTGGCAGGATCCGGGGGAAGAAAATCTGGCCATTGCCAGGGAGATACAGCTGTATCTGCAGTCGGGAGTGCGGCCGGGGGATATCGCAGTTTTATACCGGACCAATGCTGGTCCTCGTTTTCTGATGGAAAAGCTGATGGAATACAACCTTCCCTTCCGGACAAGGGATACGGTGCCGAATCTCTATGAACACTGGATTTCGCGAAATATCCTGACTTATATCCGGATCGCCATGGGAAGCCGGGCGCGGGAAGATATTTTGCAGGTCATCAACCGTCCGAAGCGTTATATCAGCCGGGATGCGATGCCGGATGAGACGGTTTCGTTCGAGAAGATGAAGGCATTCTATGCGGAGAAAGACTGGATTGCCGAGCGGATCGAGAGTCTGGAAGGCGATCTGCGGGCCATCGCCCGGATGTCACCTCTGGCAGCCGTCAATTATATCCGCCAGGGCATGGGATACGACGAATATCTGATCGAGTATGCGGCATTCCGGCGGATGCGGCCGGAGGAACTTTTAGAGACTGCCGACGAATTAAAAGAAAGTGCGGCGGGTTTCAAGACCTTTGACGAGTGGTTTGCACACATCGAGGCGTACAAGGAGGAACTGCTCCGGCAGGCGGCGCAGCGGCGGACGGAGACGGACGCGATCACGCTCGCGACGATGCACAGTGCCAAGGGGCTGGAATTTCCCATTGTCTATATTCTCGATGCCAATGAGGGCATCACGCCGCACAGCCGCGCGATGCTGGACGAGGATATGGAGGAAGAACGACGTCTGTTTTATGTGGCAATGACGCGTGCAAAGACCCGGCTGCATGTATATGCGGTGCGGGAGAGGTACCATAAAAAGGCGGAAGTATCGCGGTTTGTGTGGGAGTATCTGGGGCGGGATGGAGATAGCAGGTAACGAAATTCACAATGAAAATCGGGAAATCATATAAATGACGGTATTAAACATATATTGTGTACGGTTTGTTGACATTTTTTGAAAATTGTTTAATAATAACATCATGAGAATTAATCTTCATGGGCGTCAAAAGAGATGAAAGGTAAACAGAGAGGAGATGGGAGAATGAAAGGTATACGAAGGGCGGCAGCGGTGTGTCTGACAATGACATTGGCAGTATCGACATTATTTGGAAATACAGCATGGGCGGATATGCCGCAGAAGACGGAGAGAAAAAAATGTGTCCATGTGCATACCGAGGAGTGCTACGGCGAGCCGGATGAGGAAGCAACCTCGTCCCAGATAGGAGAAGAGCCGACGGAATGTACCCACATCTGCACTGTAGAAAGCGGATGCATACGGAATACAGCCGCGTCTTCCGGTATGAACGAGGACGATTCTGAAACCGGGCCGGATGAGGAAGAAACCAACGATCAGAAAGATTCTGCTGACAAAGAGGAGAATGCACCTTCCGTCAGTACACCATCGGATATGGAAGATACGACAGTTCCAGGCGGAACAGTGATACCGGCTGTGAAGTCCCAGATCTTCTCCTGGTCCTGGTATGATCCGGAAGAGAATCTGCTGGATGGCAAATTAGAGCTTAGCGGAGTTACCGAGGAAGCCCAGCCATCCTTCGAAGAGGTCACGGAGTACTTACCACAGGCTATTATTGCCCAGGTCGGAGAAGAAAGCGAAGCTGGTAAAGAGGAAAAACTTCCGATCACTGGCTGGAGCTGTAACGAGTATGTGCAGGATGAAGAAGGCCGCTGGCCGCTGGAAGGCACCTATGAGTTTGCAGCAGAGCTGCCGGAGGTATATGAACTGGCGGAAGATGTAGAGGCGCTGGTGGTGGAAGTGTCTGTGACGGGAGACCAGGCGGCGTTGACGGCGGTAAGCGGAACTGCTGTGCTAAACGTAAATTTTGAATCAGGTAAATCTTTTAAAAGTCTTTACTATGATGGAGAAAATTTTTCTAGTGTTAATAACGATGTAATGGATTTATTGAATGATTGCGGTATAAGAGTTACTAGTTTAGGAGAAAATAGCTTTCGATTAATAATGACGGGTGCTTCCATACAGAATCTTCAGTTAAGCCAGGGAACATGGGAGATAGTATTAAATGGAAGCAATGTATTAGAGGGAAAAGGAAAGGATGTTAGCGGATGTGGTCTCAGGATTAATGAACATGTAAGCGCGACGATTAAGGCAGGAAAAGCACCGGCTTCTTTGACAGCTAAGAATTCTCCAACGAAAGGAACAAGTAATGATGGATCCAGCGGAATAGCAGTCGCAGGTAACTTGACGATAGAAAGTGGAACAACGATAGAAGCAACTGCCGATGCGGCGGGAAAAAATAGCGCTCCAGACTCAGGAGCTATTGTTGTGGGAAGTAAAGGAACTTTAAATATTAACGGAGGCTCTGTTACTGCTGCGGGAACAGGCAAGAATGGTGTGCATGTCCGTGGGGGTGGGGAATTTCGGATGGCTGGTGGAAGGTTAACGGTAACCGGAAGTGGAAAACCCGTAATTGAGAATGTGGGTAATTTTAATCTTTCAGGTGGAACAATTTCAACAAAATCTAATAGTGATGGAATAGGATTTTTGCAGAGTGGTGGATCTGCAACGATTCAAGCCCAAGAACTGATTACGGATCGATTATATATAAATAGTTCCTTCACTGTTGCAAGTGGCGGAAAGGTAACCTCTGGAAGTACGATAATTGATAGTGGCACACTTACCAATGAAGGAGAATTTGTTTCAAACGGTCCATTTGTAAAAAAAGAAAACGGAACATTTATCAATAAAGGCACAATCAGCGGAAACGGAAGTCTGCCCGATGATGCAAAGCAGACACCGGATCCAATTACAGTTTATACAGCGGAAATTAGTGAAAATTATAAAGAAAATATGTCGATCGATGTTAAAAACCTTGCGGCTATTCAGGAACCGGTTAGAGCCGGAAAACTGCAATATGAACTTGCTGAATATACAGGAAGTGATAAGGGAGTAGGAACGATTGACAAGGAAACGGGTCAGTTGAAGGTGGACAGGGCTGGTGTATTTAAAATCAAGGTGAATACACAGGCAAGTGGATTCTATAAAGCCGGAGAAAAACCGGTTTATATAACATTGACGGTTAATAAAGCAGCTTTTCCTGCTTCCTGGAATTTGATCGTAACGGCTACCAGCGGTATATATAATGGATCTAAAGGGTATCCGGCAGCAACCATTAGCACAACAGATATACCTGATGGGGCAAGATATGAATATCAGCTGAAGAGTACAAATAGTACGGATGATTTACAAGAAGATAAGTGGGAGTCGAAGTGTCCGAAGATTGTGAATGTAGCAGAGTCTGGTCAGTTTGTATTTGTAAGGGTGACAGTAAATAATTACGAGTCGAAGGTATTTTGCTCTGATAACCGAACGAGTATTACCGAACGGAGGTTTGCAGATACAAAAGTAACACTCGAACCAGAGAACGTCATTTATAATGGTCAATCCTGGAACCCGGAGATCAAGGTGGTTGAGAACTGGCAGGGAGCTTCCAGGGATGAAGTGAATAAGGCGGATTATACAATCAAATATTGGACATATTGGACAGGAACTGATAATAGTATAGTTACAGAGCGAAAAGATGCTGGAACATACACCGTTTATCTGATGGGACTGGGAAATTATACGGATGAATTGAATACAGCTATATTTACAATCGACAAGTGCAAATTAAATGCACGGATAATAGGAGGCTCTTTCGATAAAGTCTATGATGGAACGACAGATATTAGGGAGGAGCAGAATTTATCCGTTCAGCTTTACAGTGATTCCGGTACTCCTGATTCTCAGGATGTTCGTGCTGACCAGGTGAATTTGGCATATCAGAGTGCGGATGTTGGAGAGCACAATATTGAGGCGGCAAATATTACGTTAGCAGATGACAATGCAAAGAATTATGAGCTGACAGAAAATAGCACATCTATCAAAGGCAATATCGTAGCACGTGATTTTGCATCCATGACTGTGTCGGCAGATCCGCTTACCTATAATGGTACCGAACAGAAACCGCAGATCCATGCATCTGTGGAAACCGGTCTTTCAAATGTGAGTCCGGATGCAGTGGTATTTACTTATTCTAAGAATGGAGTGGATTACCAGAGTGAGATCCCGGGCTTTACAGATGCGGGAACTTATCAGGTATATGTGAAAGCTTCGATGGCCAATTTCAATGATGCTGTAAAAACAGTCAATGTGACGGTTCAGAAAGTGTCTTCAAGCTCAGGCAGTCATTCAGGCGGCGGAGGAAAAGGCAGCAGTGGAAAAAGCAGCAGCGGAAGTTCCGGCACAGTAACCAAAGATAGCCAGAAAGGCTACCGCAGCGAGGAGCAGGGGGTTATCACCGGTGCATCGAATCAGGCAGTGAATGACGGTTACAGCCATTGGATAAAGGATGCCAGAGGCTGGTGGCTCCGCTACAGTGACGGCACCTGGCCTATGGGCAATACCGGTGCATTTCATTGGGAAAAAGTCAACGGCAGATGGTGGGCATTTGGCGCTGAGGGATATCTGAGTACCGGCTGGATCTATGACACCCTGTACCAGGGATGGTTCTATATGGACGAAAACCAGGGTATGCTTACAGGATGGCAGTTCATCAATGGAAAATGGTATTATCTGAATCCGAATCAAGACGGCAGTGCCGGCATCATGTATTCAAACCGCCGGACACCAGATGGCTGGTATGTGAAAGAGGACGGCAGCTGGGATGAAGAAGCGGGAAGATAACAGGTAAAAGAATTATTTAAAGCGGTTGATTGGGAGGTCAGCCGCTTTTCTTTGAGCATATTGAGGTCTTAAAAATTGAAAAACATATCAATGAATTGATTGATAAAAGAACGGAGATACGATAAACTATTTATTATAGAGGAAAGTATATTTCAGCCGAGAAAGGAGGAGCTATGCCATTACCTAAATACAAAACGTATACAGTACAAGATATATATGATCTTCCGGAAGGAACCCGTGCAGAATTGATAGATGGTACCATGTATATGATGGCACCTCCAAGCCGGGCTCATCAGGAAATTGTAGGTGAAATATTTGCAGTTATTCGGGACTATATTAAGCAGAAAGGCGGAGTATGCAGGCCTTATGTCGCTCCATTTGCAGTTTTTTTAAACGAGGATGATCATACTTACGTAGAGCCGGATGTAAGCGTGATCTGCGATCCATCTAAATTAAATGATAAAGGATGTGCGGGAGCACCGGATTGGATTATTGAAGTGGTATCACCGGGAAGCCAGCGGATTGACTATATGATAAAGCTTTTTAAATATCGCACGGCCGGTGTCCGTGAATATTGGATCGTGGATAAAACGAAAAACAGGATTATTGTATATAATTTTGAAAAAAATGATATAAACGAATATACATTTTCCGATCTTGTTCCGGCAGGGATTTATGATGATCTGCAGGTTGATTTTACGAAGATTGATGAATTGCTGTAGGTGTTGAATGGTTTGTATACCGGATTGGGAAATATAAAAAGAAGTATTTTGTGCGGACTATAAGGATTAGTTAAAGCGGTTGATTAAGGTGTTGATCAGCCGTTTTTTCTTTACGGAAAATATTATCATTGTATGGAATTTTAGGTAGGAATTTTAGCCAGATGGTATTATTTCATAAGTTGAATTATTCACGTTTTCGTGATACACTTTCTATATATCTGTTGGCGGACGAATGGAGGAATGACATGGCGGTCAGTTATAAAAAATTATTCCATTTATTGATAGAAAAAAATATGACAAATGCACAGTTGCAGAAGGAGGCTGGTTTCTCTGCAAATATTATCACACGGCTGAAACGTAATGGGTATATTTCCCTCGAGAGTATAGAGAGTATATGCCGTGTTATGAACTGTGGCGTTGACGATATTCTGGAATTTGTACCAGAGGATAACGGAGGAAAAGAGAATGGTTGATACTAAAAAGGAACAGGAACGTGATGAACTGCACCGTGCAATATGGGCGATTGCAGATGAACTGCGTGGAGCAGTCGATGGATGGGACTTCAAAAATTATGTTCTTGGCACGATGTTTTATCGTTATATTTCCGAAAACCTGTGTAATTATATAAACAGCGGTGAGATTGATGCGGGCAACACGGATTTTGATTTTGCAAAAATGCCGGATGAGGATGCAGAAGAAGCAAGAGAAGGACTGGTAGAGGAAAAAGGATTTTTTATCCTTCCGAGTGAACTTTTCTGCAATGTCCGTGCCAATGCTGCGAATGATGAAAACTTAAATGAAACACTGGAGCGTGTGTTCCGTCACATAGAGGAATCAGCGAAAGGCAGTGAGGCAGAGAGCGACTTTGCCGGACTATTCGATGACTATGATGTAAACAGCAATAAACTGGGTTCTACCGTTGCAAAGCGTAATGAGAAGCTTGTAAAACTGCTGAATGGCGTAGGCGAAATGAATCTGGGAGATGTAAAAGACCATTCCATTGACGCCTTTGGTGATGCGTATGAGTACCTTATGACCATGTACGCATCGAATGCCGGAAAATCTGGTGGAGAGTTCTTTACTCCGGCAGATGTGTCCGAACTGCTCACACGCCTTGGAACTGTAGACAAAACGGAAATTAATAAAGTATATGATCCGGCTTGTGGTTCGGGTTCATTGCTTTTAAAGGCTGAGAAAATTCTTGGCAAGGACGCTATACGTAACGGTTTTTACGGACAAGAAATTAATATCACAACCTACAACCTGTGCCGTATTAATATGTTCCTGCATGATGTGGGATTTGATAAATTTAACATTGCATGTGAAGATACATTGCTTAGTCCGCAGCATTGGGATGATGAGCCATTTGAGTTGATCGTGTCTAATCCGCCATATTCTATTAAGTGGGCGGGAGATGAAAATCCATTGCTCATCAATGACCCTCGTTTTGCTCCGGCAGGAGTTTTGGCACCTAAGAGTAAAGCAGATATGGCATTTATCATGCACAGCCTGTCATGGCTTGCGTCTAACGGAACTGCCGCCATTGTATGTTTTCCGGGAATCATGTACCGTGGTGGTGCAGAGCAGAAAATCCGTAAATATCTGGTAGATAACAACTATGTGGATTGCGTTATTCAGTTGCCGAGTAATCTGTTCTTCGGTACTTCGATTGCAACCTGTATTATGGTAATGAAAAAGAATAAGACGGATAATAAAACGCTGTTTATTGATGCCACAAGTGAGTGTGTGAAGGTGACTAACAATAACAAGCTGACACCAGAGAATATTGACCGTATCGTGGATGTGTTTGCTAAGCGTGAAGAAGAGGAGCATTTTGCACATCTGGCAAGCTATGAAGAAGTATCCGGTAATGATTATAATTTGTCGGTATCCACTTATGTCGAAGCCGAAGATACAAGAGAAAAAATTGATATTGAGAAGCTGAATGCGGAAATCAAGGAAATTGTTGCTCGTGAGCAGGTGCTTCGTGATGAGATTGATAAGATCATCGCAGAAATCGAGGTGTAAATGATAATTCGACTGGTTCAAGACATAAGAAAGGCATTGGAAAACGAACTATATTTTGTAGCATTAAGTTCTGCACTCACCTTGCCAGACATCTGTGGTAAGGCCGCATATCCAACTGAACGAAGCAGCAGAAAACGATATATTTTATGGTATGACGAAGAAATAGGTAAATATGAAAAGAATCCAGAAGACAAAGATGATATGCCGTATTTGTCAGGAGAGGTAATTTATAGTTTGCGCTGTTCATTGTTACATGAAGGAAATCCCAATATGAAAAATGATAGTTTACGAACCAATCAACCAATAGATCATTTTTCGTTGGTTATTGAAAAAGCTAAACCGTTTGATATTTATTCAGATTCCAGTTCAATTACTCGATTTGGAAATGAACAGAAACGTGAATATAGAATGAATATTAGAAGAATATGCATGATCTTATGTGCTGTAGCAGAAGCCTATTATAAAGAGAATGGCGATAAATTTCATTTCAATTATGAAATTATCGATTGGGACGAAGTTACCTCACATTTACCGCCAATAGACATGGAGAAAGTCTTTGCAGAGTTGGCTAAAAGAGATAATGAATTTTATCAAGGAAGGAAAATGGGCGAAAATGAATAGAGTAAATGAACTAATAAAGGAATATTGCCCAGATGGTGTGCCGTTCCAAAAGGTGAAAGATATCTATACGAGAGTAAAGGGGACATCAATAACTGCTGGAAAAATGAAAGAAATAGCGTGTGATGATGGTGAAATTAGAATATTTGCAGGTGGCAAAACAATCATTGATGCTCATGAAAAAGATATTCCAAAAGCTAACATTACACGAGTGCCAGCAGTCTTGGTTCAAAGCCGTGGAGTTATAGATGTTGTGTATTATGATAAGCCTTTTACATTTAAAAATGAAATGTGGGCATACACATCAGAGGATATTGTCAGTGTTAAATTTTTATATTATGTTTTAAAGAATAGTATTCAAACTTTCCGGGATGCAGCATCGGGAATGGGGTCTTTACCACAAATTTCCTTGAAAGTCACAGAAGAGTTTATGCTCCCTGTACCTCCTCTGGAGGTACAACGTGAAATAGTCCATATTTTGGACTCTTTCACGTTACTTACAGCCGAGCTTACAGCCGAGCTTACAGCCGAGCTTACAGCTCGGAAGAAACAGTATGAGTATT
>OWJB01000579.1_pt1 | contig 16635 bp, 16 predicted proteins | sample 1732861 | NCBI WGS metagenome assembly OWJB01 (sample SAMN05065762, study PRJEB22554) | human gut metagenome | biome: ENVO:2100002; feature: ENVO:00000062; material: ENVO:00002003 | host: Homo sapiens | place: USA
TACATATTTCTCATCATTTTTCATCGCATCCACCAATTCAGTAATGGATGCAAACTTTTTTTCGTCGCGAATGCGTTTATAAAAACGGACGCTTACGGTTTTGCCGTACAGGTTTCCTTCCCAATTGATAACATGAGTTTCAACCCGTCTGTACTGGCGCATAAAGGTGGGATTATTACCGATATTGGTCATAGACGGCAGTTCCCTGCCGTCTATGATAAGCGTCGTCATATAAACACCGTCTGGCGGCACGGCCATCCGCCGGGGAACAAGCAGGTTGGCCGTTGCAAAACCGATAGTATTGCCCCGCCTGTCGCCCGTCACGACTTCACCGGTTAATTCAAAGGGATGTCCGAGAAGCTCCCGGACTTCTTCCATCTTCCCGCCTTTCACCAAACACCGGATAATCGTACTGCTGACAGGGTGCCCTCCCGCAGGCGTCGCCACTAAATCCAGAATCCTCACGGGTATGCCCGCCTTCCCCATTGACGCTTTCAAAGTCCTTATATTGCCGGCCGCATGTTTACCGTATGTAAAATTTGCACCTACAACAATCTTTGTCGGGCCGATACTGTCGATAAGGGAACGGCAAAACTCTTCAGGCGATTCATTGAGAAACTCTTTTGTCACAGGCAGCAACACCAGTCCGTCAACGCCGACGGCACGGATGTATTCTGTTTTCTGTTCCAGCGTAGCCAGACGAAGCGGCTCTTTTTCCGGAAAAAGCACCGACAGGGGATGGGCCGTAAAAGTCACGACAAGAGACGGGACGCCGGCTCTTGCCGCTTCATCCGCCGCCGTTTTCATAACCTGCTGATGGCCTATATGCACACCGTCAAAAGTTCCCAGTGCTATAACCGCGCCTTTACAGGGTTTTGCTTCTTCGAGGGAGTGATAAATTTCCATTGTTACCTCTCGCGATTAAACATCTTATGAGGCCGTATGATATGATGAGCTTCATCGAACCGACCGATGCCGACCAATATATCCCCGGCGTCGTATACACGCAGCACGTCTCCGTCTTTCAGGTACTGTCCCGCAAAGGGAACGGCTCGGCCCTGAAGAAGGGCCTCGTACTGTTCATGAGAACATATTGTTTTCGCCATCCGTTGAATAGAGGCATCAACGGGAAGAACACAGCCTTCTTTGCGGGTTTCCAATTCTTCCAGCGTCGCCGCCGTTTCTATGGAGAAATCACCGACACGGAGGCGCAATAAATACGTCATTGTCGCCAGGGTGCCCAACCGTTCACCAATATCGCGAACCAGGGCCCGGATATACGTCCCCTTGGAACATTCCGCCTCTATGACAGCCCGTCCGTCTTCAAATAAAATCAAGGTGAGCGCCTTGATTTCGACATCCCGTTCGGGGAGTTCGAATTTTTCATTCCGCCGCGCTAATTTATAGGCCTTCACTCCGTTGACGTTAATGGCGGAATACTTGGACGGCCGCTGCCGGACAGTACCGATGAATTCTTTCAATACGGTTTCTATATCGGCTGCAGAAAGTTTCGGTACGGCACGGGTTGCCACGACACGTCCCGTACTGTCTTCCGTATCCGTCGCGAACCCGAAAGCGAGTTCGGCGCGGTATGTCTTGTCTTCGTTACCGCTGTATTCGATAAGGCGCGTCGCCCGGCCGAGAAAAACCGGTAAAACACCTGCCGCTAAAGGATCAAGCGTCCCGGAGTGGCCGACTTTTTTCATACCGAAAATCCGGCGCACCCGGCCCACGACGTCATGACTCGACATGGCCGACGGCTTTAAAACATTAATAATGCCGTGTATCATAAGGCCTTCCCGATCACCGCCACTAATGCGGCCTTTGCTTCTTCCAGCGGTTTGGCAATAGTGCACCCGGCGGCACGAACATGTCCGCCGCCGCCGAATACGGCGGCGACGGCGTTGACATCCACATTTCTGGAGCGCAGGCTGACACGCGTTTCGTCAGGGCCCATATACTTTACTGTAAAAGCGACGTCCACGCCCCTGATGCGCCGCGCATAATCAATATAGCTGCCGGTATGCTCACCTGTATACCGCTGCACTTCTTCCGTAAAGGAAATACCGGCAACACGGCCACCGGCAAAAAGCTCGATCCTCTGTAAAACTTTAACGAGAGCGTTGATCTTGACAAGCGTCGTTTCTTCAAGGCGTTCGGAAACGCGATTCGGCGCGGCGCCCGTTTCCACCAGCAGCGCCGCCATACGCAAGGTATGCCCCGTCGTATTGCCGAATTTAAAGAAACCGCAGTCCGTAGCGATCGCCATATAAAGAGCATCCGCCATGGACGGCGTAATCTCCGCGCCCCACCCGGTGAAGAGCTCTGTCAGGATTTCACCTGTCGCCGCACAGTCCGTACGGATATATTCCCAATCGGCAAAATGCGTATTGGAAACGTGGTGGTCTATATTGACAATCTTTCCCGTCATCAGGGCGGCAACCTTTCCGGTGCGCCCCGGATCGGTCGCATCAAGGACAACCGACAGCCGCTCCGGATCCGCCTGTACGTCTTCGGGCCGGACGATATCCTTACAGCCTTCGAAACGGCGGAACGTATCGTCAATAGTGTCGTCGATGACGACGAGAACGTCTTTCCCCCTGCCCTTCAGCCACGCGGCCATTGCCGCCAGGGAACCGAGGGCATCGCCGTCGGGACTGACATGAGCGGTCAGAAGAACAGACCTGTAAGATTCAAAAATATGCCGCAATTTTTCCGGTGTGCAATTCATAAGACTACTCCCCGTTATCAATGGTATGTAAGATTTTTTCAATCTTCATGCCGTAGTCCAATGACTGATCTTCTTTAAACCCGATTTGGGGCGAATAGCGTATGCCGAGATGTTTGCCCACTTCGGAGCGGATAAAGCCGTTTGCCTTTGCCAGGGCAGCCAGCGTATTCTTCTTTTCTTCATCACTGCCGAAAAGGCTCACATAGACCGTTGCCTCACGCAAGTCGCCCGTAATCCGCACATCGGTTACCGTAACGAACCCGAGACGCGGATCTTTCAATTCCTGCAGGATAATACGAGATACTTCCTGCTTGATAAATTCCTGAATTTTACGTATCCGTAATTCTCCCATATTAGTTCCTCACTTTATTCCGGAGCAACTTCCACCATTTCGAAAGCCTCCACTTCATCGCCTTCTTTGATATCGCGGTACCCGTCGATAGTGATACCGCATTCATATCCTTCGGCAACTTCCTTCACGTCGTCTTTGAAACGGCGAAGGCCGTCCAATTCCCCTTCATGAACAACAATGCCGTTGCGGATTAAGCGGACTTTGGAAGAGCTCGTAATTTTTCCTTCCTTAACATAAGAACCGGCAACAATAACCTTCGGCGTCGGTATAACCTTGCGCACTTCCGCGCGACCGATAATTTTTTCTTCATATTTCTTTTCAAGCATGCCTTTAATAGCGGCTTCAACATCATTGATCGCATCGTAAATGACACGGTATGTACGCATATCGACCGTTTCTTTTTCGGCCGCTTTACGGGCGGACATGTCGGGGCGTACGTTAAAGCCGATAATGAGAGCATTCGAAGCGGAGGCGAGCATAATGTCCGATTCCGTAATAGCACCTACACCGGCATGAACGATGGAAATACGCACTTCGTCACTCTTAATCGCCAGGAGGGACTGACTGAGCGCTTCAACGGAACCCTGCACATCGCCTTTAACGATAAGGGAAAGTTCCTTCAGCTCTCCTTCCTGAATCTGGTTAAACAAGTCGTCAAGTGTAACCTTCGCATTCACGTGAAGCTCGGAAGACCGTTTCTTTTCGAGACGTTTTTCCGCAACGGCGCGGGCCGTCTTTTCATCGGTCATATTAAGGATATCGCCTGCCTCAGGCACATCATTCAAACCGAGAATTTCAACGGGCAGCGACGGTTCCGCTTTTTTCACGCGTTCGCCGCGTTCATTGTTCATGGCGCGGACTTTACCGTACGTATTGCCGACGAGGACGGAATCACCTACATGGAGCGTGCCTTTCTGGATGAGGACGGACGCCACGGTCCCGCGGCCTTTATCAAGTTTCGCTTCGATAACGACGCCTTGCGCGGGGCGATCGGGGTTGGCTTTGAAGTCCGAAACCTCCGCTAAGACAAGAATATTCTCCAAGAGGTCGTCAAGACCCTGTTTGGTGTGCGCGGAAACGGGAACCATAATCGTGTCGCCGCCCCAATCTTCACTGATAAGGCCGTATTCCGTCAACTGCTGCATGACATTGCCCGGATTGGCCCCTTCCTTGTCGATCTTGTTAATTGCCACGATGACCGGAACATCAGCCGATTTGGCATGATTAATGGATTCAACGGTCTGCGGCATAACGCCGTCATCGGCCGCTACAACGAGAACGGCAATATCCGTGACCTGCGCGCCGCGGGCACGCATTGCCGTAAAGGCTTCATGCCCCGGAGTATCCATAAAGGTGATTTTTTTCCCTTCATAGCGGACCTGGTAAGCCCCTATATGCTGCGTAATACCGCCGGCTTCATGGCTCGTTACGTTCGTTTTGCGGATAGCGTCAAGAAGGCTTGTTTTGCCGTGATCGACGTGCCCCATAATAGTAACGACAGGCGGACGGGTTTTGAGTGTTTCCGGAGCATCGACGATTTCTTCGATTTCCGTCGGATCTTCCGGCGGAGCTTCCGCGGTAACGGTTACACCGAACTCGTCGGCAATGAGAGAAGCCGTATCATAATCAATCTCCTGATTAATCGTCGCCATAATGCCGCCGAGAAGGAGCCGTTTAATTACTTCACCCACTTCGCGGCCCAGGCGTTCGGCAAAATCCTTAACCGCAATCGTTTCAGGCAGCTCGATTGCTTCGGGGTAATTTTTCTTTTTGGCAGGCTGATTATTCTGCTGATAGCCGTTCTGCTGAGTGTGGCGGTCATTACGGCGGTTATTCTTGGCTTTGCCTTTATTGAGAACATTGGACAGGAGGGTATGCGGACGGCTCGCGGACTTACCGTTGCGATCATTTCTACCTCTTTTGTTGTCGTTGTTTTGGGGGCGGCTGAAATACTTCGTGCGCTTGGTGGCACTGCCTTGAGCGGTACCGGCGCCCTGCCGCGGGCGCTCGGTACTGCCGCCGCGATTTTGCCCTCCGCTGCGGCTGCGCCCGTTATCGGCGCGGCCTTCCTGACGGCCGCCCGCTGCAGAACGGCCCCGGCCGTTCTTATGGTCATCGCGGCGATCCTGCCCGCTGACGGGGCGTTTGTTACGCTCCTGCTGCGGACGGGCATTGCGGTCATTCTGCCGGTGGCCGGTCCTGCCGCCGGTATCGCGCTGCCGGCGGGCATCCTGTTGAGGACGTTCGTCATGTTCATGCTGCTGTTTTCGGCGTGTCTCCTGACGAACCTCCCTGTGCTCCCCTTTCGGCGCCGCCTGTTTGGACGCGGGCTGTTTAGCCGCTGCCCGTTCAGGAGCTGTCTGCTTCGGTGCGGCCTGTTTTGTACTGCCGCCCTTGGCGAATTTTTTATCTAAAACAGCTTTCATACTTTCATTTACACCGGTAAAATTACCGGCCTTTATGTTGTGGCCTGCCAAAGCCTGGATAACTTCTTTTGTCTGTACCCCGTACTCCCTCGCCACTTCAAATACTCTTTTCGTCATCTGGTTACCCCCTCCGTATTCAGTCCATCTTCTGTACCGCCTTACTCACAGCTTCGGCAAAGCCCTTGTCCGTCAAGACGACTATTGCCGTCTGAGACCGCCCTAAAGCTCGGCCCAGCTCTTCTTTCGAGTATATCCGAATAACTTTTATCCGGTTCTGCGTACTTAAACGCAGATATCGTTCTTCATTTGTCGCGCCGCAGTCTCCGGCCAAAAAAAGGAGACGGGCCGATTTTTTCTTTATTTGCTGTTCCGCCGCTGCGGCACCGCATATCGTCTTACCGGCTCTATAGGCAAGCCCCAGTAAATTAAGGACCTTGTCGTTCGTCATCACTCCAACCTCCCGCGGAGTTCCTCATAGATCTCCTCGGAAACTTTCGTCTTTAACGACCGTTCCAGCCGATGTTCTTTATACGCCTTGTCCAAACATTCCCGATCGGCACAGACGTACACGCCGCGGCCCGACTTTTTCCCTGTTCTATCAATTTCAACCAGGTCGTCCGGAGTCCGGACAATGCGCAATAATTCTTTTTTCGGCTTCTGTTCCTGACACCCCGCACATACACGCAGGGGAACCTTCTTTGTCTTCATGGCGTACCTCCTAGATTTCTTCCGATGTATCCGCCGTCTCGGACGGTTCCGCCAGCTCGCTTATTATATCGTCATCAATAAAGTCATTATCGTCTTCCTCTTCAACCTGACTTTCGCTCTTAATATCAATTTTCCAATTCGTCAGTTTGGCCGCCAGACGGGCATTTTGCCCGGCCTTGCCGATGGCAAGAGACAGCTGGTAATCGGGAACGACAACGGCAGACGCCTTTTTTTCTTCATCAACCGTTACGGAAATAACCTGTGCCGGACTGAGAGCGTTGGCAATATAGACCGCCGGATCCTGGTCCCATTTAACGATATCGATTTTTTCATTCTGCAGCTCCATAACGATATTTTGTACACGGGCGCCTTTCGGGCCGACACAGGCGCCGACGCAATCCACATTCGGATCACGCGAATAAACGGCAATCTTCGAGCGTCTGCCCGGCTCTCTGGCTACGGACTGCAATTCAACGACACCGTCGCTGATTTCAGGGACTTCCAGCTCAAAAAGCCGTTTAAGCAGCCCCGGGTGCGTACGGGAAAGTAAAATCTGCGCCCCTTTCGGCGTCTTGCGCACTTCAACGACATAACACTTGATGCGCTGGCCCACAAAATATTCTTCTGTCGCAATCTGTTCGGAATGAGGCAACACGGCTTCGGCTTTACCGAGATCAACATAAATATTTTTCTGCTCAATCCGCTGGATAATCCCCGTAATGATATCATCCGTACGATTGTAGAACTCATCGTATATAATATCGCGTTCCGCTTCACGGAGCCGCTGGATCATTACCTGTTTGGCCGCCTGTGCCGCAATTCTGCCGAAGTTGGCAGGCGTTACATCGACCACTATTTCATCGCCGATTTCATAATCGGCGTCGATACGTCTGGCGTCGGCCAGGGAAATTTCCAAGCCGCCGTCGGCAACCGTTTCTACTACCGTTTTCGGCGAAACAATGCTGTAGTCGCCCGTAGCCTTGTCCAAGTGAGCCACGGCATTGGGATTGCCGTCAAACTCTTTTTTATATGCCGTAATCAAAACGGCCTCGAGAGACTCACAAATAACATCGGCAGCGACCCCTTTCTCTTTGGACAAGTATTCAATAGCACTGAGAAGCTCTTTATTCACTGTAAATAACCTCCGTTAAAAATCTACATGTAAACGTATCTGCGCAATGTCTTTCATATCGATACAATGTTCTTCCCCGTCAATGATAAGGCGCACCGTTCCGTCGGCATCCCGTCCGACAAGAACAGCTGCCAGAGCCTTTACGCCGTTACGCGGCTTGAAAAAATGGACATCCACATCACGCGCCTTGTAGCGCACAAAATCGGCATCTTTTTTCAGGACGCGATCTAAACCGGGAGACGAGACTTCAAGGAGATAATTGTCGACAATCGGATCCTTGACATCGAGAATTTTACTGAGCTTTTCACTCACTGCCTGACAGTCTTCCAGGCCCACACCGCCTTCCTTGTCAATAAAGACGCGCAGGTACCGGTCCCGTTCACGCACATACTCGACATCAACGAGCTCCAGCCCCGTACCGGCAATAATTTTTTCCACTTCGTCCGCAACTAATCTTTCAATATCGCTTCGTTTCATGTATTTCACCAACTGTCCGTAAAATGTATTCTGCATAAAATTTGAGAGCGGGTTCACACCCACTCTCAAAACAAAAGCACTAAATTACCTTGATTATACCACTTGCGCGGTCTTCATACAATGGGTATTTATGTAACGGCAGCCCGTATCTCATCAAGCACGGGACGCAGCCTGTCAGCTAAGGCGGAGCGCAGGCCTTCAACAGAGGCGCCGTCAAAATCGTGTACTAAATTGGGGAAGTTGTGTATCCGCCGTTCGGCAAAAAAATCATCCCGCAAAATATTATACATCAGAGACAGGCCGCTGCACGTCGCCGCATCGTAATAGGCCAGCACCATATAAGAGCCGTTGATGATGCGTACAGCCTCGGAAGGGGAAACGGTTCGCGTAAAACCGGCGTATTGTTCCGGCAAGAGTGAATCCCAATCGCCCTCGGCCACGCCTTTACGTTTCAAAATAACAGAAAAATCTTTTTCACAATGGACATAATGCGCTTCTATAATCCGGGGCAACCGCCGCTCCACCATGGAGCGAAAGGCATTAAAGTCATCCGTTATAAACTCGATAAGAGAAAACTCAAGCATACCGAGATTCGTGCGTACGGAAAAATCACCGGACCCGTTATTGTATACGGCGCGCACGGACCAGCCCTTCCCGGTATTTACGTAAGCAAAAATTTCCGTACTGTCCGCGTCTTTCGGGGCAGAACTGTCGTCGAAAGCCGCCTGTAACGTAAAATCTCCCACCTGATGTGGGAGAGATGCATTAATTTTCCATTGTTTCACTGCTTCTATCAATGTCTCATCCATACATAAAATGGTGCGGTTGGCGGGACTTGAACCCGCACGACCATAGATCACTGCCGCCTGAAGACAGCGCGTCTGCCATTCCGCCACAACCGCATAAAACTAAAAATCATACAACGCCTTATATTGCTCTTCGTTCTGCATTACTACTTTAACATACTCTCGTGTTTCTGAAAAGGGTATTTGCTCTATTTCAGAAAAATTTTTGTCCCAGCCGTACTCCTTTATCCATTCATCCACCTGACCGCGGCCGGCATTATATGCCGACAGTGCCAAAATCGTATTACCGTCGTATTCCCTGAAAAGGTAAGCCAGGTACCATGTTCCCATGCGTAAGTTCATGCTCACGTCACTGAGCTTATCCGCTGAAAATCCGGGCAGGCCCATTTCTTCCGCTATCCACTCTCCCGTTTCGGGCATGATTTGCATGAGCCCGCTCGCACCGCGACGGGACGCCGCCTCCTGATTAAACTTGCTTTCCGCCAGGACAACAGCCGCGACCAGGCTGGGCCGCACACCGTTCGCATAGGCATATTGACGCACCATATAATCATATTCCAAAGGATAGACGAATTTGCGCATGACCGTCTGTTTCCACGAGCTGAAGTAAAAGATGCAGAGGAGCACCGCCAAAACAGCTATAATCGTCGTATCCGTCCTGTTTTTTCTCCTCAAAATATCCTCCCTTCCCGGCTCAGATACGGGATTGCAGTCTTCTCCACTGAAAAAGGACCTGTGTTTTCGTTTCTTCCGGCGTACCCGAGTTGTCGATAACGACATCGGCAAGCGCTTTTTTCCCGGCAGCAGGAAGCTGAGAATGAATCCGCCGCTTCGCTTCTTCTTCACTACAGCCGTCCCGCTTTACAAGACGGGCCAATTGCACCTCGTAAGGTACATAAACGAGCCATACTTCATCAACATATGAATCATATTTTACTTCATATAAAAGAGGCATGTCAAGAAAAACGGCTGACCTGCTCCCGGCTTTCTCCAACGTCTCAATATCATCGTCAATACGCCGGTAAATCAGCGGAAAAAGAATTTCTTCGAGCCGTTTTTTCGCCGCTTTATCGCCAAAAACAAGGCGCCCCATATATTCTCTGTCCATAGCCCCGCCGGGACCGACGGCTTCCGGTCCGAATGCCGCCGCCACGCGGCGCACTCCTTCCGTTCCGGCGGCCACGACATCATGGGCGATGCGGTCACAGTCGATGACCTTGGCCCCCAGGTCGCGGAGCATACCGGTCACAGTACTCTTTCCCGTGGCAATGGAACCGGTCAGGCCGATTTTGTACATATAGTTCCCCCTATTTCTGACAATGCGGGCAATAACGGGTGCCCCTGCCGCCCTGCTTGACATATTGAACGGCCGTACCGCATTTGATACACGGTTCTCCTTCTCTGCCGTAAACGGCGAGATTTTTCCGGTTGCCCCCTTCTCTGCCGCTGCCGTTGACGAAGTTGCGAATCGTCGTGCCGCCGTACGTAATTCCTTCCGCAAGAACCGACTGTACGGCTTCATGCAAAGCGACAAGGCTCTTTTTCGTCATGCTGCCGCAGCGGCGGGACGGGCGGATACCGGCGAGAAACAGCGCCTCGTCCGCATAAATGTTGCCGAGTCCCGCAATCACGGTCTGATCCAGCAAAAAAGCCTTTACGGTGCGTTCGGATTTTTTCAAGAGAGGCCATATATAATCGACGGTAAAGTCCGGACCGTTCGCGTCGGGGCCGAGTGTGTCATACCCTTTAACGCCTGTCGGCCCGGCCGGCGGAATCAGCCACAGACAGCCGAAGGTACGGACATCACAATACACAAGATTCCCTTTATCGAGGCGGAAAATAATATGAGCCGATTTCGGCAAATCGGCTTCGGCGGGAAAATAGACGAGGCTTCCCGTCATACGCAGATGTATGAGAAGATGACGGGGACCGTCAAAGACAAGGCGCAGATATTTTCCTTTCCGTCGCACGGCCGTCACGGTCTGCCCGCGCAGAGCCGCCGCGAAATCGGCGGGCGACGCATTTTTAATAAGCCGCGGCAAGGCAACGTGAACGGTTTCAATCGTCCGTCCCGGCAAGACCGCCGCCAAGGTGCGGCGCACCGTTTCCACTTCCGGTAATTCCGGCATAGTATCCCCTCTCCCCTACTTGGCCTCTTCCCAGGTTTTACCGCTGTGTATATCCGCAATAAGCGGCACGGACAAGGTGACGATCCCTTCCATCGTCTCTTTCAGCACTGTCTCCGCTTCTTTCTTTTCGCTGTCAGGTACTTCCAGAACAAGTTCGTCATGCACCTGGACAAGCATGCGGCTCTTTAGATTGCGCGCTTCCAATTCCGCCTGTACGGCGTTCATCGCCATCTTGATAATATCGGCCGCGCTGCCCTGGATAGGCGTATTCATGGCTGTGCGCTCGGCAAATGAACGGCGCATAAAGTTTTTGCTGTTAATTTCCGGCAGAACGCGCAGCCGCCCGAACATGGTCCGCGCTTCGCCGGTCCGCCGCGCTTCTTCAACAAGACCGTTCATGTAAGCATGAATGGTGCTGTAGCGCGCAAAGTAAGATTCAATATACTCTTTGGCCCGTTTTCTCGTAATGCCTAAATTACGTGCCAGGCCGAAGTCACTGATACCGTAAATAATGCCGAAATTTACGGCCTTGGCATGAGAACGAAGCTCGCCCGACACGTCATCAAAGGGCACGCCGAAAACCTCCGCCGCCGTCCGTCTGTGAATATCCTGACGGTGGCGAAACCCGTCGATCATCGTCGGGTCCTGTGAAAGATGTGCGAGAAGACGCAGTTCAATCTGTGAATAATCGCCTGAAATAAGCCAATCATACCCTTTTCCCGGCACGAAGAAGGAGCGGATTTTGCGTCCCTGTTCCGTGCGGACAGGAATATTCTGTAAATTCGGTTCCGAGCTGCTGAGACGGCCCGTCGCCGTCACCATTTGGTTGAAAGAGGTATAAATCCGCCCCGTTTCCTGTACGATCAGCGGTTCCAACCCGTCCAGGTAAGTGGAGATGAGTTTCTTCAAAGCACGGAACTTGAGAATTTTCGGAATAATCTCATTATATTCCGACAGTTCTTCCAGTACGGACGAGTCCGTCGAATAACCGGTCTTCGTCTTCTTGAGGGCGGGCAGGCCCATCTTTTCAAAAAGGATGACGCCGAGTTGTTTGGTTGAGTTAATATTGAAAGATGTGCCGGCAAGATCATAAATTTCCGTTTCCAGCACATCCGCTTCCCGCGAAAATTCCGCTTTCATCGCTTCAAGCCGGTCGCGATTCACGGCGAACCCGTTGTCCTCCATAACGGCCAGGGTGCGCACAAGCGGCGCTTCTATCCGTCTGTACAAATCAGCCAGCCTTTTGTCTTCCAGAGCTTCCATTTCAGCGGTTCGCAGCGACAGGATAAAAGAGGCGCAGCTGCCGAGCTGATGAGCCTCATCGCGCTTATCTTCACGGAAGGGCAGCCCGAAAAGTTCGGATAAATACGTAAGGCCGTACGTCGTACGGGTCGGATCGAGGAGATAAGCCGCCAAGGTCACGTCAAAGAGAGGCGGCGTTGCCGCGCCCGCATATTTTGCGGCCTTATACAGGGACTTCCCGTCTTCCGAAAGGACCGTATCCGCTTTTGCCAAAGCCCGCAGCCATACACCGACAGCCTCACCGCTTACATAGTAAACTCCGTTTTCCACGGCCACGGCAAGACTTTTAGCCCGCATAGCGCCGGGAAGCTTTTCATATACGGCCGCAACGGCGGCTACGGCACCGTCAAGTGCCTGCGGCGTGAAATCTTCCAGAAATGTCAGCTCCGCCGCGTCTTCCTCTTTTTCCGGGTTTTCAAATCGGGCGAAAGCGGCAAACCGTTTCAGGAGGCTGCGGAAGCCGAGCCGCTTAAAAATTTCTTTTACTTCCTCTTCACGGGGCTGCGGCAGGAACATGTCCGCAGTGAAAGAAAGGGGAACACGGCAGTTGATTGTAGCCAGTTCCTTTGAAAGCATGGCCTTATCCTTACTGTCAATCAACTTTTCACGCAGCTTCTTGCCGTTTATGTTATCAATGTGGTCATATACGCCTTCGACAGTGCCGTATTCGGCAATCAGCTTCTGCGCCGTCTTTTCGCCGACGCCGGAAACACCGGGAATATTATCGGATGCATCGCCCATAAGGGCTTTCATGTCGATAACCTGAGACGGCGTATAGCCGTACTCGCTCCGCATAACGGCAGGCGTCACGGCGAGCATCGTCGAAATGCCCTTCTTTGTCAGATAGACCGTAATCCTGTCGTCGACGAGCTGCAATGCGTCACGGTCGCCGGTAATAACGGAAATATCCGTATCGGCATCAGGTATGTTTTTGGCGACAGTACCGATGATGTCGTCCCCTTCATACCCTTCAATTTCCAGAACACGGATACCCAAACACGCCAAAACCTCCCGAATAAGGGCAAACTGCGGGCGCAATTCGTCGGGAGCCGGTTTACGGGTAGCCTTGTAATCGGCATATAAGTCGTTGCGGAAAGTATGTTTATCCTTATCAAAGGCCACAGTAATATACTGAGGGTTCAACTCTTCATATAACTTCAAGAGCATATTGAGAAATCCGTAAACGGCATTCGTCGGATTTCCCCGGCTGTCCGACAGGGGCGGCATGGCATAAAAAGCCCTGTACAGCAAACTGCTCCCGTCAACGATCATCAAGTGTTTTTTCATCTCAGTCACCTATTACCCGTCTCAACGTAAAAAAGACCGCACAACAGAATATACGAAATAGACGGCCAAAATACCGAGTAAATAAGGCAGTGCCACGATGAGCAGGCCGAAGATCCCGACAATGACGGCAATAATAAAAAAAACGATAAGGGCCAACGCCGCTTTTACACGCAGTGGCAGCCCCCGGGCCGCGTAAACGTGAATACGTTCTTTCGAACGCTCGCCGTATGCGCGTTCCTCACTGAGATCGTTATAGATATTCCCGTCCTCATCTATAGTCTGACCGCGGAAATTATCCCGTTCCGAGTCGGACATGACCGTTGCCTCTTCCGTTATTGCCCGCCTGTGGCATACCTCACAGAGGCCATCATCATAGACGGCTTCGTTATCACACTGACGACATTTCATAGTACTTCCTCCGCACTCTTAATACTCGTTATGCTTCATGCGACGTTCCATATCGCGTTTAGCTTCCTTTTCCGCCAAGGCTTGCCGCTTATCGTACAGCTTCTTCCCTGTAGCCAAGCCTACCGTCGCTTTAACGCGGCCTTTCTTAAAGTAAAGGTTCAACGGGATCAGGGTATAGCCTTTTTCTTTCGTCGCCCCGATAAGCTTGAGAATCTCATACTTGTGCAGAAGTAATTTCCGCGTCCGCAGGGGATCCGCATTGAAACGGTTTCCCTGTTCATACGGGCTGATATGCATCCCCACAATATAGGCTTCACCGTTATCGATACGGCAGTAACTGTCTTTCAAATTAACCGCTCCCCGGCGCAGGGACTTCACTTCCGTACCCGTCAAGGCAAGACCCGCTTCATAGGTGTCATGGATAAAATAATCATGACGGGCTTTACGGTTATCCGCAATGTATTTCACGCCTGTTTTCTCAGCCAAGGTGTTACCTCCCGTTTTTCCTCTTGCCTTTCTTATCCTTTTTACGGCCGCCTCCGGACTTGCGTACCTCTTTAGGCTTCATGCCTTTGGCATTCTTCTTGCCGCCCTTACGGCCTTTGCGCTTCCCCTTCGCCGTCGGACGGTCACGGTCCGGTAACGTTTTCCGGTGATCCTCCACTTGTTTGTGACGGCGGGCGCCCCGTTCGGCAAAAATTTTCTGCAGCTCTTCAAGTGAGTCTATCTTTCCCGGCACAAAGTCGATTATACAACGCTCCGTATCAACCGACGCCAACGTGACCGTCATTTCATCGCCGAGCCGATACACTTTACCGCCGCGACGGCCGTTAAGCGTATACGTCCCCTCGTCAAAATCGTAATCATCATCGCGCAGGAGGGAAATATGCACAAGCCCTTCAATGCCGTTTTCCAGGGACACAAACAGACCGAACGGCGTAATTCCCGTAACGTGCGCCGTAAAAGCTTCCCCAACAAAAGGCTTCATATATTCCGCTTTTTTCAGATCGTCCGTGTCCCGTTCCGCTTCAACGGCAATGCGTTCGCGCACACTTGCATGCTCCGCGGCTTTCGTCAGGAAAGCCAGCTTCGCGGCGGTCACTTTTTCAGTATACTTGTGCCTCTTTGCATAGGCCCGAATGAGGCGATGGACCATCAGGTCGGGGTAACGGCGGATAGGCGAAGTGAAATGGGTGTAACTGGTCGAGGCCAGTCCGAAATGGCCGGCATTGACGGTCGCATAGCGCGCCTGCTGCATGGCCCTCAGGGCAACGGTCTGCACAACCTGCTCCGCCTCCGTCCCTTTAGCGAGCGCCAAAAGGCGCTGAAATTCGGCCGGTTTGGCATCGGTCGCACTCGGTATGGGCAGGTTAAAGACAGACAGAACCGTCTTCATCAGCTCAATGCGATCACTGTCGGGAATCTCATGGATTCGGAAAACAGACGGATTACCGCTGCTTTCCAAATAAGCCGAAACAGTTTCGTTCGCAATAAGCATTGACTCTTCAATTATCTGTTCGGCTACAGTTCGTCTCCGTTCTTCGAGACGCAGGGGTCTGCCTTCCGGATCAAGAATAATCTTGTACTCGGGAAAATCAAAATCGACGGCGCCGCGTCGTAAACGCATTTGCCTGAGGATTTGCGATATCTCCCGCAATATGCCGATCATGGGCATGAAGGGAGCTAAATCGGCGGGGACAATACCGTCGACGAGAGCTTTTTTTATTTCTTTGTAGTTACAGCGTCGTTTAACCCGGATCACGGCAGGTCCGATATCGGCGCGGACAACCGTGCCGTTACGGTCGATCTCCATGACGCACGTCATGGAATAGCGGTCTTCACCGGCATTGAGACTGCAAATACCGTTGCTGAGCACTTCCGGAAGCATGGGAATAACGCGGTCTATGAGATACACGCTGGTACCGCGCTCATACGCTTCCACATCAATGACGGAAGCAGCCTTCACATAGCGGCTGACATCGGCAATATAGACGCCGAGACGGTAATTCCCGTTTTCCAGTCTGACCGCGTCGACGGCATCGTCCAAGTCCTTGGCATCTTCGCCGTCAATCGTAATCAGCTGTCTGTCCCGGTAATCGTTAAGGCCCTTTTCGGCTTTTACGGTCTTATCAATTTTCTCCGCCGCTTCGAGCACCTCTTGAGGAAAGGCGAAGGGTAAACGATGACGCGCCATAATAACCTTGATATCCAAGTCCTTATCGCCGTCGTAGCCGATGACCCGTTCTATTTCACCTTCAGCCTTATGCACACCTTCGGGCCATTTCGTAATACGCACGAGTACACGCGCACCGCTGCGGGCATCACAGGTCTTATCCAGGGGAACGTAAACATCTTCATGAATCCGTTCGTCATCGGGCGTAACAAAGCCGAAGTCCGCCTGCCGATCATATGTGCCGACAAGAGTCTCATTGGCACGTTCGAGAACGGAAACAACGGTTCCTTCTTTACGGCGGCGTGCGGCGCCCGGCGTGACATGAACGACGACTTTGTCGTTATTCATGGCGGTCATCCTGTTTTCTTCGGCAATATAGACGTCATCTTCTCCGTCAGGGGTGACCACAAAACCGAAGGACCGGGTATAGCCCTTATATATACCTGTTATCTCGACGGCCGTTTCCTTCTTATGCCGTTCTTTGCCTGTGCACTTCACGAATATACTTCCTTCCGCAAAACCGGGATGTCATAAAACATAATATAATTATTATACCATATATCAAATTCACACGCTGTTTTCGGACATTAAAAAAGGTTCTATAATAAATGTTGGGGTCGGCATCGAAAGATGCTGACTTCAGCATTCTTTTTTTGCAAAACAAAAGCATATGAGACTCGCATGCTTTACAATAAAAGTGTCTA
>OWJB01000587.1_pt1 | contig 16511 bp, 17 predicted proteins | sample 1732861 | NCBI WGS metagenome assembly OWJB01 (sample SAMN05065762, study PRJEB22554) | human gut metagenome | biome: ENVO:2100002; feature: ENVO:00000062; material: ENVO:00002003 | host: Homo sapiens | place: USA
AGGTTCACCGTACCTATAGGATACGGTGAACCTTTCAAAAAAACCATTCACAAGTCGTTAGTTTTTATCCGCAAGCAGATCGAGCAGCACTGGACTTTGTGTTGAGCGTCAATACGGCCTGCTATGTGATTTCTGTTCGTCGATTCGGGAGTTTGCCCGTCATTTTTTTGCTGACCCTCGGCTTCTTTGTTGCTGCCCATATCGGACGCACCGCAAAAAATCAGGTTGCGGCTTAATGCGCAACCTGGTTTTTCTTTCCTCATATCCAGCAAGAATTACTTGTTCTTATTCTTAATGTACTCGTCCATCGCAGCCGCAGCGCGCTTGCCTGCGCCCATTGCGATGAAACATACGGTATGCAGCGCAATTATCTGGATATCTGCCAGATGCTTGTTGTAGATGAAGGCGAACTGTCGGTCACCTACCGCGGTGAAACACGCACTGCCGGTCCCGGCAGCCTGATTCTGCTTGACTGCAGAGAACCGCACAGCTATCACGCCCTCACACCGATCCGCATGCGCTGGTTCCACTTTGCAGGCAGCGGCAGCACGGCCTATACACATCTTATTCTCAATACGCACGGGTTCATCCTGCCCACCGGAAGCAATGCCGAGATTGAGGAATGTGTCCGCCGCATCATGGTCTCGGTGCACCAGAACCAGCCCAATCCGCATATTATTTCCCTGACGATCAACAAGCTGCTCGTTCTGCTCGTGCTCGGAGAAAAGAAAAAAAGCGATCTCGAGATCGCCATTCAGGACTCGGCCGACTATATGACGTACAATTACGCGGATAAGTCGCTCTCCATCGAGCACCTGTCGCAGCGCGCTGCGCTCAGCACCTGCTACTATATGCGTAAGTTTAAGGAATACCAGTCCGTTACACCGCATCAGTTTTTGCAGACCGTGCGTCTGAGCGCCGCCAAACAGCAGCTGCTCACCACCTCACAGAGTATTGAGACCATCGCAGATAACTGCGGTTTCTCCAGTGCTTCGCACTTCATTATGGCCTTCCGTAAGAGCACCGGCATTACCCCGCATCAGTACCGTACCCAGTGGAAATAAAAAGCACACTCGCAGTCCTGCGCGCACCGGATTGAACGGTGATATTCATCAGATCGCTGCACGAAATGTCGTTTTTATGACACGAATTGTATAGCTGTCCCGTTGCACACCTATACAGCTTATGGTACAATAATTAAGAACTCAGGCACAGTGCCTGAGAAATAGGCAAACCCGTCGAAAGACGGGGACGCAAAGCCAGAAGGGTCTAAAGCGGCAAAAGCCGCAATGATAGCTGGTTGCAAGCATCAGCGAAGACGCTGTTAACCTCTTCTGCGCTTTATTTGGCAGAAGGAGGTGTACACCGTGAAAAAGAACTTGACAGACCGATTCGCGGTGCAATACACTGCTCACAGCGCAGAGCAAGTAAAACTCTACCCTTTTGTGTTGTTCCAAAAAGATATGAAAACGCTTTTAAATCATGGGTAGCCATGTCTTGAAAGCGTTTTTTATATTGATGCCGTTAAGGCTGATAAAATAAGGAGGAAAAGTTATGAAAAAACGATTGTTATCGGCAATATTGTCATTTTGCATGCTGTTGACAATGGCGCCGACCGTGGCGTTTGCGGCGGATGGGGATGATGAAGCCGCACCTCAAATCAACTCTGTCCTGAAGGGCAGCTGCGGCGCAGAGGGCAATGAGGGTAGCGTCCAGTGGGCGCTGACTGATGACGATGGGGACGGTTCCTATACCCTGACCATCTCTGGTTCTGGCGCTATGGCAAATTATACTGCCAACATTAACAATGGAAGTGCCACACAACCCTGGCGGGCAAGTTTGACCGGCGTTGAAATCAGCAATATTACCAAAGTGGTTGTGTCCAAAGGTGTTACTTCTATTGGTGCCTTCGCGTTTAACGGCTTGACAGCCGTTTCGGAGTACGACATTGGCGCAGATGTGAGTACCATTAAACAGTGGGCACTCGACACCTCTGCTGCTAAGGTGTTTAACCTGAATGGGAATACCAATTTCCAAACAGACGTTGATGGCGTTTTATTCAACAAGAACAAGGATGGCACAACACTGATCGCTTATCCGGGCGGCTCTGCTGTGCGAGATGAATATACAGTGCCTTCTGCTGTGACCGCCATCTCGGACGGCGCTTTTGTCGGTTGCCCAATTAAAAAACTCACGATTGGTAGCAATGTGACAACTGAACTCCCCGGCTGGTCTTTCAATAGCGACAAATTGGAAGAACTCGATGTAAACTGTCCCTTTGGCTCAGGTACTTTCGCACAGATAACGACCTTGAAAAAGGTGACGTTGAGAGATTCTATCACGGAAATTCCCGAGAAGGCTTTTCTCAACTGCACAGGACTGCAGACGGTGAGTATTCTCTCCGGCCTGACAAAGATCGGCACACAAGCATTCTTCGGATGCTCCAGCCTGCAAAATGTTACGCTGCCCACGTCCCTTAAAGAAATCGGTTATCAGGCCTTCCGTGATTGTGACGCACTGACAAGCATCACGTTCCCTGACAATCTTGAGAAACTGGGAGAGCAGGCATTTCTGATCACAGAAAGGGATGGACATATCGGTTCTTTGGCAACGGTGACTTTTGGAAAGAACGTTCCGACTTTCCAAACTTCGAGCGGAAATGTATCCATCAATCCGCTACTATTTATGGGGCAGAATCAGCTCAAAACAGTTGATATGAGCCGATGCACGACCACGGAGATTTCTGCCGGTTTGTTCAATGGCTTGAACGCTCTTGAAACGATTATTTTCCCGACCGGACTGACCAATATTGGGGATAATGCATTTACAAATTGCAAGGGTCTGAAGTCTCTCGAATTTCCGGACAGTCTCACGGAAATCGGCGAAAGTGCTTTTTCTGGCTGTACCGGACTGACATACATCTCCTACGGAAATGGGATCAATGATATTGGCAGAAATGCCTTTTTCGGATGCACCGGCGTAAATGTGATTGACCTGCATCGTGCGACAAAAATCGGTGAATTGTACTATAACGGGGCTAATAACGGCGATCCAGCGCTTACACACGCTTGTATTGCTGCCGCCCACAATGTAAAGTATTATCTCCGCACAAAATCTCAGGCAAGTAGCGTAAAGGGCAATCTTGAATGGGGAAAAATGGCAATACTAGCAACGCCTATTATATTTTGACCGCGACAGATGCCGTTCCGGATTATACTGGCAAAACAGACACGCCCACGAGAGCGGGATATACGTTTGGCCAATGGAAAGAAGTCACTGTGACAGAAGGCTCCACCTCCACAAAAAATGTTTATGCCGATGATAGTAGCTGGTCTTTGACTTCCCCCGCTGTCACTGTGTCCCCTGCGTCCGCTAATACCTACGTCGGCGGTAGCGCGGTTACCCTGACCGCCAAGGTGTCTGAGCCTGTTCACGACTTTACCTATTCTTATCAGTGGTACAGCAACACCAGCAGCAGCAACGAGGGCGGTACCGAGATTTCCAACGCCACAAGTGCAACGTATTCCCCGAACATCACCGCCGCTGGTACGACTTATTATTACTGCGTTGTAACGGTTACAAATGGTTCTGATACCACTTCTGCAACCACTGCGGTCGTTCCTGTTACCGTAGCAAGTCAGGCGGGCAGCGTCACGATTTCCAACAACAAGACCGCTGCTACCTATGGCGATAAGCCGTTTACCTTTACCTATACAGCAAATAAAGCAGCCACTGTGACAAGCTCCAATCCTTCCGTTGCTACTGTTCAGGATAACAATGGAACCGTGACGGTTACCATCGTCGGTGCAGGCACCACGGAAATTTCTGTAGGTTTTGCTGGTGGCACAGATTATAGCGCTGCGTCTGACAAGTTTACTCTGACTGTCAATAAGGCTACACCCTCTATCAAGATCTCCGCAACTCCGTCTACCCTTACCGGCGGCGGCTCGGTTGAGCTGACGGTTTCCGGTGTCCCGACCGAGGGCCTGCTCGCTGTCACCTGTGACAACGACATCACGGTAACCGAAAAGGACGGCAAGTATACCGCACAGTTGCCGAATGCAACGAAGAACTACACTTTCACTGCAAAATATACCGGCACGGACAATTACAACGATGTAGAAAAGACTTGCGTAGTTAAGGTCACTCGTAAGAGCAGTCATTCGTCGTCCTCCGGTTCTTCCACCACCCCGACCAATACCGTTTCTGCATCCACTGCATCGAACGGCAAGGTTGCTCTGGACAAGAACACGGCGAAAAAGGGCAATACGGTTACCGTAACCGTCACCCCGGATGCAGGCTATCAGCTTGAAAAGCTGACTGTCACCGACGCGAAGGGCAGCACGATTGCGGTTGCGAAGAAGGGCGATAATCAGTACACCTTCACCATGCCTGACAGCAAAGTAACAATTACGCCGACCTTCAGCAAGATTGAGGCCCCCAAGCCCTCGAAGAACGGCTTTAATGACGTTGCTTCTTCCGCATGGTACGCTGACGCGGTTCAGTACGTCACCGACAAGGGCCTGATGAACGGCACCGACGATAACCAGTTCTCCCCGAATGCGTCCACCACCCGCGGTATGCTGATGACGGTTCTGGCACGCTACGCAGGCGAGGACACCACCGGCGGCGCGACCTGGTACGAGAAGGGCATGGAGTGGGCAAAGGCTAAGGGCGTGTCCGACGGCACCAACCCGAACGCCGACATCACCCGTGAGCAGCTTGTTACCATGATGTACCGCTACGCTGGTTCTCCGAAGGCAGACGGTAAGCTCGACAGCTTCTCTGACGCTGCAAGCGTAAGCAGCTACGCTGTAAACGCAATGCAGTGGGCGGTCGCGAGCGGTATCGTCAACGGCTCGAACGGAAAGCTGAATCCGCAGAATAACGCAACCCGCGCAGAGGTTGCCGCAATTCTCATGCGCTTCTGCGAGATGAGCAAGTAAACCTCATACAGGCAAACAGCGCAGCTTCCGCTGCGCTGTTTCTGTTTTTTCTCCATTTCAAGCTATATATTATAGAGGTAGAAGCTCCTGAGATATTCTCAGGAGCTTACTTTTTGTCCGAAAGGAAAAGTAGAGTCTGACCTTCGGAGACGACCGTATCCGTGAAGCCGTGGAGAAATACCACGCCAAGCTGCTGATTCTCGACCCGATGAGTTCGTATATCGGTGACACCTGCTCGATGAACAACGCCAACGAAACAAGAGCTGAGTTCAACCACCTGATTGCTGTTGCCAAGGACACCGGCTGCGCCATCATTATCATCGCCCATATGAACTCGATGTACCGTGTGACGATGTGGTAGACGCGAAAGTGTTTGTCATTGACGATTTAACACATTCAAAAAACACTGGATATCTCGATGGTATCCAGTATTTTTCTTGGCGAGAATAGATTAGATGGTTACGAAAGTGGAGATAGAAGCTCATGCGTATGGCGAATTTATTTGGGTAAGGTTTCTGCAAAAAAATCACTAAGCGATATATCCAGTGCCTCGCAGATACGCTCTATGGTATCCACACTTAGCTGATTACCGCGTTTCTTAGCAGTGCGGATTGTGGCTTCGGACAAATCACATATTTTAGAGAGCTGGCAAAGGGTAAGTCCACGTTCGTCTGCAAGTGTCTGTACACGGTTAATAGTATTCAAGTCAATGACCTCCTCTGAGGGTGTTAAGGATTAGTTGAGTACACGACCTACAATAGAAAATCTAACTAATGGAGATACGAGCTTCGGCTCGTATTTTTTATTGTACGAAATCAGAACAGACTGCATATGGAGAGTGCCGTCGCTGTCAGTAAAATCGTAACGTTCGGCTTCGCAAGGTTCCTGCTCATCATACATCTTGATGTAGCCGTCGCCGTCATACATGAAGATGCCGACCTCACCTGGGGACAGTTCACTGCATTCCTGAATCCATGCGATTTGACCATCGTGATAAACTGGCTCCATACTATCGCCGCAGACACGAACACCAAAATCAGCACGTTCAGGGACTGCACTCTTTGGAAAAGAAATAGTTTCAAAATTCTCTTCATCGAGGAATGTACCAGTACCAGCCGAAACAGAAAGCGTGCTGATCGGCATATCAATGCATTCCTCTTCATAGGAGTGCCTGGCAACGACTCTGTATTTTCCGGTAGCTATCAGATCGTCACGATACTCGCGTAGCTTCCGCAATCCTTCGGGGTTCAGCTGTGCGGCAGCGCGCGTGAAGAAGGAGATATTTTCGTCTACGCCAAGAGCCTGCATAACGGCAATAAACTGATAGATGTTCGGAACAGAAGCTCCTGTTTCCCATTTGCTGATAGAAGCGTTGGTTATAGATATACCATAGATTTCAAGCAGTATACGCAGATCGGTCAGACTCATTTTATTTGCCGCACGGAAATCTGCAATTTTTTTACCGATGATATTATCTTCCCTTTCAGAAACAGCATTATAGCCGGTATTGAAATCTTTGAAGTTGATAATCTTGCTGGAACGGTTAGCCTTTTTCATGGTCTGTTCCTCCCTCTGTGTTTATGCTTATATTATATAAGTCAGAAAGAGCAGTGTCAAGAAAGAATTGAATGAAACGATACAAATGCACGATTGACATATCGTATAAAGAAATGATATGCTTAAAGCACAGAAAGCGAGGTGAGTGGCAATGAGTGCCGATCGTGCAATATTGCATAGTGATATGAACTCGTTTTACGCATCGGTTGAAATGATGCTTGATCCCAAACTGCGAGGCAAAGCGGTTGCAGTGTGTGGATCAACAGAGAACCGGCATGGAATCGTTTTGGCAAAGTCAGAGCTTGCAAAGCGAGCTGGGGTCAAAACCGGCATGGTAAACTGGGAGGCAAAGCAGCGATGTAAAGACCTGATTCTTGTTCCGCCGCAGTATGACCAGTATTTGAAGTATTCAAAGCTGGCACATGAGATCTATTACCGTTACACCGATTTGGTGGAGCCGTTTGGAATGGACGAATGCTGGCTGGATGTGACCGGCTGCGAGATATATGGAAAACCATTGGAGATTGCAGAGGAGATCCGGCAGTCGGTGAAGGAAGAACTGGGGCTGACGGTGAGCATCGGCGTATCGTTCAATAAGATATTTGCCAAGCTGGGCAGTGATCTGAAGAAACCGGATGCAATTACCGTAATCACAAAGCAAAACTTCAAGGAGAACATTTGGCCACTGGCCGCATCAGAGCTGCTCTATGTAGGCAGCGCCACAACGAAGAAGCTGGCCAGCTACGGTATCAAGACGATAGGTGATCTGGCTGTAACGGAGCCGAGCACGCTGAAATATATGTTCGGCATCAATGGCCTGAAGCTCTGGCGATATGCAAACGGTACGGACGAGTCTCGCGTGATGCAGAAGGATTTTATCAGTCCGGTCAAGTCAGTAGGACATGGCATTACCTGTACGGCTGACCTTGATAACGAGGAAGAAGTATTTCATGTGCTGCTGGAATTAAGCCAGGATGTTGGCCACCGCTTGCGTGTGCATGGGCTGGCAGCTACCGGCGTTCAGATTTTTGTGCGAAACAAGAGTCTTTACAGTACCCAGTATCAGTACAAACTGCCGTTCAAAACGCAGCTGCCTTCTGAAATAGCCGCAGCAGGCTTCCAGCTATTCAAAGAGCGTTATATATGGACTGAAAAAGTTCGCGCAATCACCATTCGCGCAATCGACCTGATACCTCAGACAACAGAAGAGCAGCTTTCACTGATGGTCGATTATGAGCGGAGAGATCGCAGAGTTCGGCTGGAGGATGCGATCGAAGATCTGCGTCGTCGTTTCGGAAAAAAATCTCTAACATATGCCGGCCTGCTTGGCAATCTGAAGATGCCGAATGACGGACGCGATAGTGTAAAAATGCCAGGACTAATGTATCAGTAGGAAAAAGATAAATCTTTGGAGTAAAGACTATGGAACAGACAGTAAATTGGGAAAAAGTCTATGTAGATACTCTGGTGCGCCATACGAAGGATGGCGGCAGTATACCGCTATCCATCAAGTTCTCCGATGGCAAGACCTATGAGATCGACCAGGTGTTAGGCAGAAAGAGAGCCGCCGCCAGTAAAGTCGGAGGAACCGGCATTCGGTACTCCATCCGGATCGGACAGCATCGTACATTCCTCTTTGAAGATGAAGGCTTGTGGTTTGTAGAAGCCAAAAACCTTCATGTGTAGGAGGTGCCGGTTATGCCCTACCTGACGGTTCAAGAAATCGAAACGATTGCCGAGCGCATCGTGCGGGCATATCACCGGTACTGTGCGCAGCAGAATCAAACGGTAACGAGAATCGATCCTGAAATTGTGACAAGCAATGTGCTGGGCCTCCAGATCGCATATCATAAATTATCGCGGTTTGGGCATGTGCTGGGCCTGACTTGTATGCTTCCGGTTCAGATTCAGGTGTTTGATGATGTTGAGCACCCGGTATATGCGCCCTTGGACGGCAGGACGGTTTTCGTTGACGAGAGTTTGAGAAGCGAGAACGCAAATATCGGGCGTCACAATTTCACGCTTATGCACGAAGCCTGCCATCTGGTATACGGAATGCTGTATCCAGAAACCTATTTAGGCGTTCAGCTGCGCAGAGTCTATTACAGCCTGCGTTTTGCACCACGAAACGTGCTGCCAGACTGGGAAGAATGGCGTACCAATATGCTGGCTTCAGCAGTGCTGATGCCCAAAGACCTGATCCTGCAGTATATGCAGGAGTATGGCTTAGGAAAGAAAATGCGTATGGTCAATCGAATATTTGCGGCAAGGCAGTATGAAGCATTTTCGCAGATTGCAGATAAGATGGGGGTCTCCAAAACGGCGCTGGCAATTCGAATGAAGCAGCTGGGCCTGGTAGATCGAAACGACCTGAATAATCCGTACAGTTTAATCGATATTTGCTGTGATGAAACAGATAGATAGATTCTCAGAGGAGGTATTTCAATATGGCAAGACTTGATGTAAAGACGCAGGACCCGGAACGCTATGCGCAGGTGAAGGCGGAGCAGGAAGAACTGAAACTTCAGTTCAGCATGGCGGCTTTCGGCACCAGCGTTGCGCGGCTCTGCCCATACTGTGAGCATAAGATCGAGATTTTGTATCGGGGGGAACATGGCCCTTCAAGGGCAAAATGCCCGAACTGCGGTGAGGAAGTAGTGTTTCCACCGATTGCCTTTCGGCTGTATACCGCATAAGCCGATTGAATTGAATATGGAGTAACAAGATTGTGCCCCGGAGCCACTTGATGTGCTGACTTCCATTGCGCCACTTGATTTGCAACCTGTGCTTTAGAAAGCACGGTTCGATCATTGTGGCGATAGGTTAGCAGATCAAGTGGCTTTTTTGCGCTCATTTGGTTCCAGAAAGGAACGAAATGAGCGTTTTTTACTGGCTGGCGCTAATCGCCGCATATCCGTGATCACCTTTGATTTTTTCAAAAAATTCAAAGGAGATTGCAAGATGAAAACGACTGTGCTGGTTTATATTGACCGAGAGAATACAAGCATGGGTATGCGGATTGCCTCTCAGGAGGAATTCACGCAGATACTGATTAAGAATAAGGAACTGCCTTTGCAGGAACGCCGGCTGTTTACCAAGGATGTAATTGCTGATACGGACGGATTGGATGTCATGTACATCGAAACAGGCTTGCCGGAATATCAGAAGTGGAACAGCAAGCAAACTTACAGAAACAAAATTCAGAATGAAAAAAGAAAGTATAAGTTTCTGTCTACGGACACGCTTTGTGCAGACGAAGATGCAGGCGATTTGACTGACTTTATTGCAGATAGCTTTTGCGTAGAGAAGGCTGTAGTTGAGAAAGAAACTATGCGCCAGCTGTGTGCTGCGCTTGAAAACTGGAAGCCATGGGCGAATGAGGTTCTCAGATTCTATTTGAATGGCAGAAAACATAAGGCATGCAGCTATTTAAGGGAAAAATATGATATTCCGGAACATCAGGCAAGATACCGCGTAAAGCTGTTTGAAAAATTCATTTTGAATTTTTTCAAAAATGATTATCAGTTTTTGGACTCGAAGGTTGTAGTTGATTAGTGAGAGGACAAATTTGAGGAGGGTCGATATGAATACTTACAAGAGAAGTCCCATCTTGCGCGGAGATATTCTCTATGCCGAGCTGGGTGCGGCGGCTGGCTCTGAGCAGGCTGGCTTTCGTCCAGTAGTTGTTGTTCAGAATGATGTTGGTAATCGTTATAGTCCGACGGTTGTTGTTGCACCGATGACCAGCAATATCAGAAAAAATATTTTGCCGACTCATGTGCATGTAGGTCGAGAGAGCGGTGTACGTCCCTCTCTGGTCTTGCTGGAGCAGCTGCGGACGGTCGATAAGTGCAGACTGGGAGATAAGATTGGCCATGTAAGCAAAAGCGTTATGCACCAGATTGATGCAGCAGCGGCTATCAGTCTTGGTTTGCGCTCGTTGCAGAAAGACGAGGTGTGACGATGAATGTCGAATTGAATGCCTTGGTGGTATTTGATGACTGGCAGGCTGTTGTAAACCGTACTGTGGCGAATTACTTCGATTCGCTTGGCTTTGAACATTTGGATCAGGTTCTGGATATGCGCGTCTTTGATCTGCTGAATATGAACCTGCTCGATGCAGTACGAGTCGAGGAAATTATCGTTTGCCTGTATCGCAGTCTGAATCCGAATATCATAGTAGACGAGGCAATGTACTGCGGGGCAATGAATCAGCGCTTCGACTACACCGGCTGGAGAAAAATTCACAGACAGCTTGAAAAGATTACGGTCAGGGATTTAGTCCTTACGGAGAACATCAATCTCAGAGCGATTCAGCATTTTTATGATGCTATCCGAAAGAAGTTTTTCAAGTCGAGAGAATATGACTGGTGTGAATACCGTTACACAAATTATCAGGACTATGCGGAGAAACGAACAGCAGGAAGTAAAAGAAAATGAATAGAGAAGAAAAAAACAACCTGGTTCCCGTATGGGAACGGGCAACAATCACGCTGGAAGAAGCTGCTGCCTATACCGGAATTGGTGTTAGAAAGCTGAGAGAAATGACGGACGAGCCGACCTGTGATTATGTCATGTGGGTTGGCAACAGGCGAATGATTAAGCGCCGGAAACTGGATGAGTATTTGGAGAACGCATACTCCGTCTAATGCAACTGTGTGATTTGCTTCCGACCGCTGCATTTGTACATTGGGAAAACGGAACGTCATTGTTTATGCTATTCCCGTAAGAGAAATTTGATGAAGGAAGGGAAAAACAATGGTATCGAAGAAGAAGGCAAAAACAAAGAACGGTGTTCGCTTTGACAGTAAGCATATCAGGCTGCGCACAGGCGAAAGTGAAAAAGACAATGGCACCTATGTTTACCGCTGGACGGATAAAGTCGGAAAACGTCATGCAGTATATGCTCCCACGCTGGCTGATTTGCGAGAGCAGGAAGAACAGATCATCGTAGACCGGCATGACGGTATTAAGACGAATGTAAAGAATATCACCGTAAATGATCTCTTTGACCTGTGGGTTCAGGTGAAAAGGGGCGTCAAAGACAGTACGATGAAGAACTATATTTATATGTATGAGATGTTCGTGAAGCCGACTTTTGGAAAGAAAAAGCTGACACAGGTTAAGAAATCAGATGTACGCCGGTTCTACAATCAGCTTATTGATGAGCGCATCTTGAAAATCTCTACTTTAGACGGTATCCACAATGTACTCCATCAGGTCTTTGCCATCGCAGTCGATGATGATATGATTCGGAATAACCCGACAGACAATATGCTGCGTGAGCTGAAATCGGCACATGGTCACGAGGTGGAAAAGCGAAAGGCGTTGACCGTTGAGCAGGAAAGGGTCTTCCTTGAATATCTCAAGAATTCGCCGCGCTACAATCACTGGTATCCGGTCTTTTATATCATGGCAAACACCGGAATGCGTGTTGGCGAGATTACCGGCCTGCGCTGGTGTGATGTGGATTTCAAGACAGGACTTATCAACGTGAACCATACTCTGGTCTATTACAATCATCGTGATGAGCATGGCTGCTATTTCTCTATCAATACGCCAAAAACCAAGGCTGGTATCCGCGAAATTCCAATGACAGAGGGCGTTGTCGAAGCATTTAAGATGGAGAAAGAGTATCAAGAAGAAAATAATATCATTAGTGTCAGTCATATCGAAGGTTATTCTGATTTTATCTTCGTCAACCGATTCGGAGAGGTACAGCATCAGGGAACACTGAATAAGGCACTGCGCAGAATCATGCGCGATTGTAATGGCGAAATCCTTGAAAACAACGACATTGACGATGAGCCGGTGCTCCTCCCATGTTTCAGCTGTCATGTACTGCGGCATACTTTTGCAACGCGTATGTGCGAGTCTGGACTGAATGTAAAGGTCGTACAATCAGTGCTAGGCCATGCGGATGTAACCACCACTCTTCAGATTTATGTTACGGTGTCGAACGAAATGAAAAAGAGGGAGATTTTAACCTACAGTAACTATATCCGGACGGGAGAGCGACAGGTACAAAATATATAAGCACAAAACGGGATCTGCCAGGACGATGAAAAATCGCCTGACAGGTCCCTTTTTCAAATTCGCACATTTCTCATATTGAATTTTTTCGTCTATACTGAATCTCGTTAAAGGAAAGCGAGGTGAGAAAAATGAAAAACAGCCTGGAATTTATGTTCCCAGAGGTCGCAAAACAGTGGTCAACGCGCAATTTTCCTTTGCTGTCGAAGGATGTCAGCTATGGTTCCAATAAAAAGGTTTGGTGGCGTGGAGAGTGCGGACACGAATGGCAGGCAAGTCCTCATAGCCGAACCGGAAAAAACTCTCCCGGTTGTCCGTACTGTTCCGGAAACCGTGTGCTTGCCGGTTTTAATGACCTTGCATCGAGGTTTCCAGCGATCGCGGCAGAATGGTCGGAGAAGAATTATCCCCTAAGACCAGACGAGGTAACAGCATTCAGCAATAAGAAAGCGTGGTGGAAAGGAAAATGCGGGCATGAATGGTATGCTCTGATTTCCAGCAGATCGGATGGGCATGGCTGTCCCTACTGCGAGGATCATAAACTGCTGAAAGGCTTTAACGACTTTGCTTCACAGTACCCGCAGCTTGCTAAGGAGTGGTCAGAGAAGAATAAGGTCGGAGCAGATGCAGTTACATCAAGCAAGGCGGGGCTTTTCTGGTGGCATTGCCCATCCTGCGGAGGAGAGTACAGCGCGTGGATTTCATCAAGAATTGATGGCAGCAGATGCCCGTACTGCGCTGGACGAGTGGTAGAAGAAAAACTGAACAGCCTGTCAAAGACCCACCCGGCAATAGCAGTAGAGTGGAATTGCGAGAAGAACGGAACAATTACACCAGATCAGGTTTCGGCCTTGTCAAAGCAGGAATACTGGTGGAAAAGCAGCTGCGGTCATGAATGGAAAGCAAAAATCTATGATCGAACGGTGCGAAAAGTGCCATGTCCAAAGTGCGAGCAGGAATTTGTTTATGTACTCCCTCAATTACTTGTCATGCTGTATACAGGACAAAACCATTTGAAAGTGGAGTTCGACACAGATGACTTGACGGGAATCCGCATGGAAATGTATATCCCGGAGTTGAATCTGGCTATCGAAGAAAGAAGTACCGATGAGCGAAATCATGAGCAGAAGGTTAAGAGGTATATTTGCGAGCTGCAAGATGTTCGCTATATCCTGTATGAGCCATTCAAGTCGGCAGAAGATGCGGCAGCATTTATCCGAACGATTTTGAAAGAGCATCATGTACATATTAAGACGGCTGCGGCAGACGATATAGCGCTGTGCAAGGAGAAATATAACTTGCTGAAGAGGAGAAAATTAAGATGACAGATGATATGAGATTGTTGTTGCGGATTCTTTTGGAACAAGAGCTGAGGGAGGCAGAACCAGAGATGCAGCGCCCCAGAAAGAAACGGGAAGCAGAGCGGGAGGATGGAATCGATTATGCCCCGGCTGAGAGCAGAGAAAAAACGAAAAGAACAAAAGATACCATGAAGGAGGAGCGAGCTGAGGATCTTCAGCAGGCGAGAAGTGATATGTATTCCACTCATGAAAATGTCGCTTATAACATGAAGAAGGTTCCAATCTGGGAGAAATACGCTTTGTCATTATCCGAAGCAGCTGAATACTTCCACATCGGTACAAGAAGACTTCGACAGATCATTGCAAAGGACAAGTATGCCAAGTATCTGATCTGGAACGGCGGACGGGTATTCTTCAAACGAAAAATGTTTGAAGAATATCTGAATAATGAGGTTCAGCTGTTTAGTAATAACAACACTGAATCGTGAGGTGCTGAAATGGCTAGGGAACGAAGAGATAATAAGGGACGTCTGCTTCTGACAGGAGAAGCTCAGATCAGAAACGGCAGCTATACATTCCGATATACGGACGAGAACGGGGTTCGCAAAAGCATAACCAACTGGAAGCTGCTCCCGGAAGATCAGCCGCCCAAAGGGGATACAAATCCGGAATGTCTGCGTGACATGGAGAACAGGATTACCGACCGGCGCACAAAAGCAATGCCTAAGAAAACGAAAACGGTCAATGCGTTTTGGCAAGAATATATTTCTATGAAATGCGAGATCGCGGAAACAACGCTGGTCCGGTACATTTATCTTTATAACAAGCATGTAAAGAACGAGTGGGGAAAAAGACCGATCCAATCTGTTCGATATTCTGATGTGAAGCGGTTCTATATCAGCAGGCTCAAACATGGCTTGAGTCTTTCTACGCTTGGAAATCTGAACAATGTAATTCACCCAGTGTTTGAGCTGGCCTGTCGAGAGCATTATATCGCCGCTAATCCGGTTGATGGTGTTTATCAGGAGTTCAAAAAAAGAAAGGACTGGGAGCCGAAACACAGAGATGCCTTAACCGAGGAAGAACAGGATAGATTGCTTTCTTATGTTGCTCATACGCTGGATTATCGTGAATTACTGCCTGTTTTGACCGTATTTCTCGGAACCGGTATTCGCTCCGGCGAACTTGCGGGTCTTACCTGGGATGATATTGACTTCAAAAAGAATACGATCAGCATCAATCATACGATGAACTATACTGCTACCCTGGACGGAACGTGTAAGTACACTGTGACTGTGCCGAAGAGTAATACGGGAAAGCGGGAAATCCCCATGCTGACAGAAGTGAGGGACACGCTGCTGGCACTGTATGAAAGAAGAAATGATTTCAATGCAGATAATCAGATTGTCATTGATGGCTATACGAATTTCGTCTTTCGTGATCTGTACGGTCGTGTTTACTCGAATCATCGCATCAACCGTCAGCTTAAAAGAATTACGGCGAAATACAATCAGGAGGAACACGCCGAGGCAGAACAAGAAGGCCGAGAGGAAAATCCCCTTCCGCCAATCACCTGTCATATGTTGCGGCATACGTTCTGTACGAGGATGATTCTGGGCGGAATAGACTTGAAAACAGTTCAGATTATCATGGGGCACGCAGATGCCGAAACAACCATGCGCGTTTATGCAAATGTGACCAAAGCGCAGGCCCAGAATGAGATGATGCGAATGGAGGGAAAGATGAAGCTGAAGTAGAATTAAGTGGACTTTTGAATGAAGAAAAAGTGGATATGGGAAATGCGAAAGTGGATATCGAGAATGAAAAAGTGCACATTGAAAGCGTGCTTTCCGAGAAAGGCAGTAATTTCTCAGTAAAAACGACGGTTCATATTCATAGACTCTTTTGTGAATGCTATCCTAATAGTTGGCCACAGGAGATGCGGGAGGTTTGACGGTTACGTTATAATTTGAAAAATACGATTGACATACGAGATAAACAGGGCTATGCTTGTATTGCAAAAAAGCAAGCTCTTGACAGTGCATAAGGAGGAATTATCATGGCATCACTTTTTCCAAGAGAGGAACACGCCGAAGCACTGTTCCACAGAATTCTGAGCAATCCGGGTGCAGAGCAGCAGTTGTACGAAACCTTCTGCATGGAGCAGGAGAATGCATCGTTTGAGGATGGCGGCGGTGCAGAGTGCAGCTTTGCGAAAGCGCTTTTGCAGGCTTACGAGAACCGCGATATTTCTGCGCTGACGATTGCGCTATGCAATAACACGATGTTCGATCTGCTGCGCACAGCCTATCTTATTCCGTATCGCTTTCATGGCAAAAACGGCGGGAATCCCAGACTGCTGACCGATGCGAACGGTGAGGTGCGCGAGGAATACCGCAATGCCGTCTCGGCACGAGAGCTGCGCAAGTTCCACGATATTTACCATCAGCACCTGTCTGTACCGCGTGCGGCGCTCTACCTGGCCGATGGCAGTCATCTGCGCCACAAGTACACCAAGGACATGCAGGTGCGGGAGATGTATTCGCCGTCCCGCCGCGGCGTGCTGACGCTGTACGCGCTGCCGGATACGGTCGAGCAGGGTCTGACCGAAGCACAGGCGTACAACATCGTCTGGGACTGTCTCTTATACACATCTGACGCTGCCGACGAACTC
>OWJB01000588.1_pt1 | contig 16510 bp, 12 predicted proteins | sample 1732861 | NCBI WGS metagenome assembly OWJB01 (sample SAMN05065762, study PRJEB22554) | human gut metagenome | biome: ENVO:2100002; feature: ENVO:00000062; material: ENVO:00002003 | host: Homo sapiens | place: USA
ATGAGGTCCCCGGTTCAATCCCGGGTCCCGCTACTTGATAAGAATAAGGCATTTGAGAGGCTTCCACTCTTGGGTGCCTTTTTCTTTTATACATCAATTGGTGGCGGTTTACACTATGGTTTACACCAGTGTAAATCATATATCAATTAGATTAAACATTATTCATTATTAAACATATCAAATTGACTTTACCCAAACAAGTTCCAGTCAATATTATCCTTCCCACTTATCCATTAAACCATAATACTCCAATTTCATCCAAAGGGATATTTGAGCAATGATAGATTAACGCTAATAAGCAACTTTACATCATTTATTTAAGATTCCATTCTTACATTATGTTCACACCCCCCTTCTTTGTAACTTCGTAGCAGATAAATCAATCACTAATCTATTAACATTAATTCTAATATGAGAGTAACAGAGAAGACTAACACAATTCACTATTTACCACAAGAGATTAGAGAGACTAGATTAACAGAAGTAACATACTTACCTATTACAAGGGAAATGTTAGAACAACTATTCTCAAATTCAGCTAAGAAGGATAAGCATAAATTAGTTAAGAAGAGAAGGAGGTAATTAATAAGGCAGCAAGTGAATGTTACTTCAAATGCTGCCTTTATTTGTTGGACTAAGAGGTCAACCTCTCTTATAGGTCATTTTAGCATAGTGTTCAGATGCTTCATCTTTATCATGAAATTCAAGTACTAGCTTATTGGAACTGATTTCAAGAACCTTTAAATCATACTGTTCATATTCATCTTCAATAAGAGTTATAACATCACCATTCACTTCCCATTTCTCAATACTCTGCGGGTTACTTGTACCGTCCAAATCATATTCACTATAAGTACCGTCTTCCCTAAAGGTGAAGTTACCGAAATATTCACATTCATCTTTAGGCGCATGGCTCCATGCTTCATCATATTCAGGGTGTTCAAAGTCCTTCTCAAACCCTTCCTCATAAGTAAGTACCCAGTGCCCTATAAGCTTCTCCGCAAGAGGTCTGTTATCGTTTTCATCGTCATCACTACAAGCAATAAAATTCAGACTCATCATTATAACCATGATTACTGAACCTATTAATCGTAAAGTCCTCATATATCGTTGGATTTTATTATTTACTGCTTGGTATAAGTTTCAGAATCTTCATTATCTTTAATCGTTAAACGATTGCCAGAAATAGAGAAGGTAGATGTATATACCTCATCTGTCCATGTAAATGTAATCTTATCACCGTCTACAGAATATTTAAATAATTCAGAATCAGTTTGTTTGTTATCTTTAAACTCTTGCCATATACCACTTCCGTCTGCATTGAATGTATATGAATCACTATAACCATAGTTATCCACTTCACTTCGCCATGTACCAACAATGGGGTTGTCATCATCGTCATCGCTACAAGCAACGAAATTCACACTCATAATAATGGCTACTATAGCCATACCAATAAATCTTAATGTCTTCATCTTTAAATTGTTTTAGTTAATTAATAAATTATACATAAGGGTTCACTTCATTATCATCTAAATCACCACCGTTGAAATTCATATCAACATTCTCGTTTCCCATTGGAGTATCATCCTCTTTAACTCCTAAAGAAGAATCTGTAGTATCACCATTCACATTGATATTGACAGTAGTCATTACATTGCGTTTTACAGTAATTACCTTCTCAAATGTTTGAGTTGCTCCATTAGCTCGTTCCCATTTTAACTGTATGGTGAGGTCTTTAGTGTAGTTCTCTGCTTGCCAACATTCATAAACTTGAGAGAAAGTGTACATAGAAGAAGATTCCAATATATTATCGTCTGCTGATACTTTAATATTGGGATTTATAGAACCACCGTTATTTATCCAAATATAACTAACAGACAATGTTCCGTCTACAGGTGGAGTTACTATAAATTTAAGTCCAAAGGCTGTACGTTTTAAATCTATATTGGCAACTCCTTCTTTGGTTGGTATATAGTCTGTTAATTCACCATAGAACCTACCGGTCTTAGGATAAAAGGAGACATCATCACTATGCTCATCTTCTTTACCTGCAATACTTGTAATTCCACTCTTTAATCCTTGGATAATAACGGTATTTGTTGTAGAAATATTAAATTTATTCTCTAAGGTAATACCTCTATAAATATAGTTACTCTTGTATTTATAAAATGGTGCATAATACATATTATCATCATGATATAATGTATCAGCATCATTTTGTACCATAGAACATTCAAACTTATATTTATATCCACCAATTAAAGAGATAGTCATATCTTTAATATTATCAAACAATCCATAAGCATAATTCTGATAATTCGTATCTCCGTCCTTCTTATAGTACACATTAATCCCATATATCTTCTTTGGTGTAACTTCTGTTCTGCTTAAAGGAGTTTCAGAAGTGGAGATAAATTCTCCGCCCAAATTGAATGAGATAGTGTAGGTTTCTTGGTTAGTCTGCTCCTGTTCTTTAGGTGGTAGTTCATCCTCATTATTACTACAAGAGAATAGAGTACTACTTCCTAAGAGAAGCATACCAATTAATCTGAATATCTTCATTGTAATAATCTGTTTGTGCTTCTACGTTCCTAATAGAGAGCGTTAATAATTGAGATATAAGTGTGAGGAACACAACATAGAGTTGCACACTTCTTAAATAAAGAACTGTTGAATGATAAAAAATAGACTGTCTGTTTCTTATATATTTGTATTAATGCCAACCTGTTCCCTATAGTTGGCTACTACATGCAAGAAGCGTGGGAACTATTGAATATTACCAAGTTGAGGCTCTGGACTGCCCTTCTTCAAGTAATAAACAATAGCCCACGCCAAACGATATATAGACTATCCAATATAAGATAGATATATAACATTGACGTGAGCGTTCTTGCCTACTATCCTTGAAGAATGAAATTGTCCAGATTTCAACTTAGGATAATATATCAAACGCTCTTCGTTAACTATGTCCTTTCAGAACTATCTCCATAGAAGTCTGAAATTGCTACAAAGTTACTAAAAGCTGTTTAATTTGCAAGAACTATTGTTTATTAAAAGTTGAGAGCTGTCTCTGCTCAATAATTCAAGGTTGGTATGAAACTTGCCAAATCCCCATATAAGTAGAAATTCTGAACTTTCATACCAACCCAATTATCAGAAGCTAAGACAATCATAGGTATTTAATAATTCTTCTTGCCTTAATCCCAAGTATCTTTTAGTAATTGATACACTGGAATGATTGAATAGCTCCATTAGCTTGACAAGTGCAAGCTCTGAATTATCGTTATTCATGTTGTAGACCTGTCTGCCAAAGGTCTTTCTAAGAGAATGGCAACTGAAATTGCCTATTTGTAGCCTGTATTTTTTCTTAATCTCTTTCAGCATGACATTGATTCTCTGAACTGTGTACACTGTCCCCTTCTGACTTATCAATACAGGAGCATTTATGCCAACTGGATTTATATGCTCATAACAATCTCTGACATGTTGCTGTAGCTGCATATTAATCCTAATTGTCCTTTGCTTCCCTGTCTTAATCTCTATAATGGTAAATTCTTCTGCATCTAGTATCTGATTCCACCTCAAAGCAAGAATATCAGAAATTCTTAGACCTGTGAAGCAACCCAAAGCAATAAGAAGTGACATCTTATAATTACTATCCCTTGCCAACTTTCTTACTAAGTTCATTGCTTCGCTCCATTGCAAATAATCTGCTGTTGTACTTGAATATTTAAGTGACATAACGTTCTGTTTTATAGTGAAACTAATAAAAGTGAATATTAATTTTAAACTGGAATATCTAACTTGCTGATTACTAGTTAAACATTCACTAATATAGAAAGTGAATATTATACTACTGGCTATAGCTAATAAAGAGTACCTATATATAGTATATAGATACCCTTATTAGTTCTTCATGTACTACTTCATTGTAATAATCTTGTATATAGTCCAAATAATCATCAAGAAGAATACAACAGGTGAAATTGCACACATAACAAGTAACAAGATAGTCCAAAATATAACGACTAATAACGCTTGTAACATAATCTTTTGAGTATTAATAGGTAATGAATAATCAAGGGACACCCTTATTATATGGATGCCCCTTTTAAGTACTCTGTAATACCACTAACTAAGAAACCATTGATACTTGTCATCACCATGTAAAGCGGAACATATACCCGTTGCAAGTTCTGTAGCATTATAGGCTCTATCTAAGAATGAATCTATATAGCTACTCTTATTTGCACCTGTGAGCAAGTTGTAGAACTTCCACATAGACAAATCATTTCCCAAGCTACCAAAGTTCTCGTCATTGATATACGCTTTAGCCACATTGTTAACCTGTGTATCAGTAAGCAACATTTTAGGTATATCTTTCTGATAGCCTTGCGGTAATGACTGATAAAGTCTCATTCTTCCAAGTAGTTGGCAGAACTGATGCTCTGTCATACTGGTATTGCCTAAAGACTGCATCAAGTGTATGTGTCTGGCTGCATCGTATTTGTGAAACATTTCCAATACCGCTTGATATAAATCCCTTGTATTGGTAACTTCCAAGCAACTAAGATAACCGTCTGTAGATACACATAGATTTGTGCAAACCTTACAAGTAAAGCCAATAAACACTTTAAACCGCTCTGCACCTTTCTTTGAATAAAGGTTGGTATGGTTATAAGCTCTGACACCACCAATAGTAAGGGTTAGCCTGTTACCGTGTACTGTCTCATAGATGGTAGGAACTTCAATAACAAAAGCGCACCTCTCGTAGTAGATAGTCTTGTCACTCTCTAATAACTGGTTGGCTGGCTTATGAATTGCTTCGGGAACCCTACCTTTGATTACATGAGAAACACGAATATCTGGCGATTCAATTTGTTCACCGCTAAAGAATGTATTGGTTGCATCCTGTACCGCTTCAATGAAAGCCACATGAGATAATGTAGCTTCGTTATCTTTGGCAAATACAGGGATAATACAATCATTCCTTAGATGTTCCAAACTGGCTTCAATCGTATTAGCTTCAATGAATAGAGGTCGTTTCTGCTTAATAATTGGCTCTTCAATTATTACCGCTTCTTCTGCATATTCACCAAAGTTTCTACTAGTTCTCTGTACTGGCATAATCTGTAATGTTGATTCCATAATCTGTAATTTATTTAGTTAATATTAGAAATTCCTCTGCCTGAAAGCTAAGCAAGCCACAATCAGTATTAATAATCCAATAAAGAACTGTGGCACTAAGACTACTGGCACAATTAGAATTATTCCAAACGTCAATAAAATCTTTAAATTCTCCATACGCATAAATAATAGATTAGTAAATAGTGTATTTAAGGACAAAATGAGGGCTTAACATGAAGTACTATTCATTCCACTTCTTTTTGTGCATCTTTATATGTAGACATATACAAATCGTTGATAAGTCCGCACATTTCAGAAGTTCAAAAGGTTTGTGAGCTGAATAGCAATTCATGTTATCCTTTCTTTTTCCTAATGATTGGTATGGGGGTGTAGAGTAGTTACACCGCTATAGAGTGCATAACATATACCTCATGCTCACTGTCTGACTAATAATTTCACTTTATCAAAGCATAAAGTCTAAATAGAAACACTACCTAAATCTAAAGGGGCGGGGGTATGATTTTAGATACTACCAAATTTGAGTTGGGGTATATAATAAGAAACTCCAAACCGTATTAGTGGTCTGGAGTTCAATACTACTCAATCAATGTCTTGATTTCCTTTATGGTTCTATACCTTCTCAACGTCTGCCCAAGTTGCTTATATCCCTGCTCCAAGAATGGATATTTATCTGTTATCGCTCTTAATTCCCGCTGCTCATTATCCGTTAGGGAAGGCTTCTCCTTTAAGTCACAGAAACGTTTGAGGTAGTCTCTGAATTGTATTGGTTTGAGAATGTCCTTTACTGCCTTTTCATCTGCGATACTCCATTCATACCCTTTGGTTATTGTCATTCCCAATTGCTTATAAGCCTCTTGCAATGCTTCCGCTGACCTGTACACTATACGTGTAGTCCAGTGTTGGTAGAGTTTTAACTGGGCAACCATGTCATTGACTTCATACCTGTCCCCCTTCTTGATGATATATGTATTAGCACCCAATTTCTTAAGCTCATCGTCCTGCTGTTTCCTTGCAACTTCCCCTAACTTACTCTCATTCAAAACCTGTACCCGTTCCTCTGCCGCTGCAAGCTCCTTAGCTATCTTCTGCTTCATTTCGTCAAACGGAAGGTAGTAGTTCATAACCTTTGGATTGAAGATATGGACTATCTTGTTTCTGAACGGATTGGACTTGGTTCTGATACGTCCTGCAATCTGGGGAATATCCATATCAATGCTGATTAAGGTATGCTTGTTATAACCGTCGCTGACAATGAAGCATATTGCCGTTTCAGAATAATAATCCACTTCTTCAAACGCCTTACAGGTTACAAATGTAAACCGTTTGGCGGGAGCTGTTGAACTGGAGATTTCAAAGCCTTCCAGTTTGTAATGGTTCTTCTCGTCATCCGCACAGATAATTCTGCAATCATCATTAGTCAGTCTGGCTTCTTCAAGTATCTCCTTAATCTCTCTCACGCTGTTGACAAAGAAATATGCTTCTTCGCTTCTACTTCCGTCCAGTACAAAGTGACCGTTGTCTTTATAATGCCTTATAATCTTGGCAGCCGTACTGCTTGCGCTTTTACATGGATAAGGGTAGACTGTAATCTTATCCACTGTCTTCCAATCAGCCACGTACTCTGTCATTTCAGCAAAGACTTTGGGCTTGAACAGTTCTGGGATAGGGGTTGCGGTCAGGAAACAATGGGATTTGAAACATTTGAAGTTCTCTATGATTTGATTTATCACCATTGTCCTAAACCCGTACTGTTTTAACAGATTGTGGTACTCATCCACAAGTATTTTAAATTCCAGCGGGTTAATGAGCTCAATCAGCTTCTCGACTTTATCATACGTGCAAATTATCTTCTTAACTCCGTCTTGTTCAAGGAACTTCTTTAGTTTAGTTTTCGCTATTCTATTGAAATTGCCATACAAGCCGAACAGTCTGTCATTAGTAGGACTTACGCCTGCTTGAATCTGTGACCTCTTCCAAGCAATGTCCTTACCATTCTTATCCTTAGGTGGATAACACTTATTAATTACTAACTCTGTCGTAGGTACGGCTATAATGTAATTCTTGTCATTAGTGAGTGCTATCGTAGTAGCACCACATCCCGTCTTTACCTTGTTGAAAATACAGTTCTCTGGGAAGTCATCCATAATGAGGAAGCCGTCCCGTTCTTGAATTTCTAACTTTGTCATCATATCTCTTTGGTGATTTTAAATATGTTACCTGTGACCCTAATTATTGGACTTTAAATAATCCTAAACTCTGAATATTGGGGTAACTGACCGTTTTATATAGGGATAATTCACCATTCTTTGGAGATTCCAACTTTATCCCCACTTCTGCTTGGTGATTGGAAAACAGCTACCTGCCACCTCAATCATCAGACTTTAAGTTACTCTTAGCTTCATTTATTAGGGTAACCCGTATTATTATATAATGGAAATTCACCACTCTGGAAGAATCTGGAGTAGAAGAGCCTACCTGTCACATAGGCTCTCTGTTTGATTGGAGTTAGGCTTCCAGTGCTTCTTTAAGCATTACTTGGAAGTCATCCTCTTCTTTGACCTGTTTCAGTCTCTCTTCATTAAGATTCAGAGTCTTCAATTTATCCAATGCTTCAAATGCCTGCTCCTCACCATTTATCTTAGCGTAACTGTTAAAGCCTTTAATGAAGTATCGCTTTGTGAGGAAATTGACTGTGATGTGGGCAGCTTTACAAAGTGTAATGAATTTATTTCCCCTCTCAATTTCAACTATCGTACCTTTAGGCAGCTTGTACTCTTCACCCTTCAATACCTTGTCAAGCGCTTTCTCTGATATGCTCTTTCTTGTATAAACCAGACCTGCCGTTGTAGGATTGAATCCCTCTTTGATAAGTTCTGCCATATTCTTGAACAATGCTTCTTCTGATGTCAGAGCGGCTACTGTCAGTCTGTCTTTCTTGTCCCAGTTACCAACAGTGTTGATGTTTACCAGATATTCTCCTATATTCTCAACTTCTTTGACAAATACATTAGGGATAACTATGCCGCCCTTGATTGCGTTCAACTTGGCAAATGCAGTACCTCTGTGCTGTCCGTCCAGAATCACGTAGTAGCCTTCTGCTTCCTCTGCACTTAACTCTCTGCCATTGATGTCTGTTACAGTATATCCTGCTTCTATCAATGCTTTGGCTTCCGCTACAATGATTGGGTAGGCTTCTTCATACTTGCCATTGTCAATAATGGCGATAAACTCATCCACTTTCTTGGAATTGATAACCCTGTTGTTCTTAACCAAAGCTATCTTCTTTGACACTTCCTTGCCGTCCTTAGCCAGTCTGAATGTGATTACATCATCTTTCAGAGCTACGGTAGATGCCAGCTTCTTGCTTTCAACCTGTGCAATCTCCTGTTGCAGTTGGGCTATAATTTCCCGTTGGGCATTGATGATAGTGTCATTCATTCTCTTGTTGATTAAACTCTTTAAGTCTCTCTCTTCTTTAGCAAGACGCTTCTTTAAATCTTTGGTGCACATGGTTGCCATTGTTTTAATGTTAGCTACTGTGTTTACGTTCTCAATCGCTTTTAATGAATTTGTTTTCATACTCTTTTAAATTTTAGATAGTTATTAATGATTGCAACCTTCGGTTAAGTGTGCACCCTTAACGTTTGATTGCGGTGCAAAACTACTGCTATCCTAACTGCTGTGTTATAAAGAATAAGTTCTGATTTCAGCTCTATTCTTTAGGAACTTGTCTTGTCAGTTATTCAATGCTCTCGTTTTACATTGCAAAGGTGGGGAATAGTCAGAAGGTGTGTTATAAAGAATAGAAGGCGATTTGAATTGTATTCTTTAGATATAAGAATATCAATGAATTAGCTAATTTAAAGACATGAAAATAACTACTACGTGATTACATGGTAGTCTGTAAGGATTGGTGGATTATTAATTACCAGAGATGTTCTGTAGATTGATTATTGGGTGAGAAATTGTAATCTTCTGTCTGTTTGGGCTTCCATTGCGGTTTATAGCCTTGTTTCACCAAATAGACTATTGCTGCATTGGTATAGTTCTCATCATTATTGAAACTGTCCGCTTCAAATAATAATTCCATGTAGCCTAACGTCATACGTATCTGCTTACTCTTGGTCTTTATTGAGGAATATCTTTGTAACAGGTGGAATGTACCATACATTATTAATTCGCAAGCATGATTCTTAGTCTTTCTGCCTTTCTTGACTGAATACACATCCTTCAATTCCTGTTGGGCTTCTTCCAAACTGTTTACTCCTAAATAGATGTGAAGGTAGTTATCCAGTAAATCTGTCAGCCAATAGCAAGAGTTATCAAGAGTAATCTTCTTAACTCCGTTATCAATGGTTATAGGACTGAATACCCTTAGCTCCTTCTTCTTGGAAGGTGAGTATCTCTTGGTATTCAGCAACTCATATAGCTTTAACATCTCTGGACGGACTTGTTCCAGATAGGGCAGTGTATTCTCTGATATGGTAACTTCTGTGTAAAGTTCACCATTCTTATACTTCTCATATATGGCAGCTACAACAAGCAAACTTATTCCAATTACACTGTCATTGTCAGTTTCACCATGCTTCTGCAATAAATCAATCAGCCTTTCCAACATATTATTACTTGGCAGAGTGATAAGTATATTGTGTTCTGAATCCATAATGAAGCTACTTGGATTAAATGCCTTACTGGTAGAAGTAGATTTGGGAGCATACCGTTTATAATCAAATACTCCGTTATCTACTGCAATAGTGTTCAGAAATGAATGGTCTGTCATGTAGTTCTTACAAATATCTTCACTGATTCCGTTGGGATATTCATGGTAGTAAGTAGCTAACAACTCATTCTCAAACATGGCACGCTTATAGCCAAAGTATTCTGTGAGTATAGGTTCTATCTTCTTTAATTCTGGAATTGGTAGTATGTAATCTCTCATATCGCTTCTTAATGTTGGCGCTGTAAAGTTAACAAGAATAATCCCACCTACAATAATTGCAAGTGGGATTAATTGAAGGTATTATAATAAGTTCTTCATTGCATCATCTATCTGTTCGTTATCAAAACTATCCAAATAAAATTGCGTAGTTGATAAACTCGTATGCCCTAATGCTTCACTTATAATAGCAACATTGACTCCAGAACGTTTCAACACTGTGGCGAAAGAATGGCGGGCAACATAGGTCGTCAATGGAATATTTAACCCTAAAAAGCTACCAATCTTCTTAAGATTCCGATTAACTCCTTTAGTAACCTTACGGATTCTATCATATTGTTGTATCTCCGTTATATGAAATTTCTTATCTAATATTGGGAAGATATAATCACTAAGAGAATAACCTTCATTCTTATACTTATTAATTATTTCAATAGTCTGAGGCAATAATCTAAATGTAATACCTTGCCCAGTCTTATGGCGTTTAAAACATATTCTATCATCTATAATATTAGAATAGGTTAAATACGCCATATCTATCATATTAATTCCACACCCAAGATAACTAAACACAAACAAATCTTTACTCAAATATAGTAATGGGCTATAGTAAGTAATAATATTACTTAAATCCAGTGCCAAGACTTTAGCCATTTCCGACTTGCTGATAGCACGTTTAGTCGTCTTCTTATTAAAATGCGAAACCTTAAACTTCTTAAACGGATAATATTTCTCATCTACAATATCATCCTCTATCGCTTTATTATAGACAGCTCTTAGCGTCCTAAACCGAATCCCCATAGTATTATCAGAATTACCTCGTTCTCTTAAGAATCGTTCATACCGTTTCAACCAAGCAACATCAATATCAGTAAAAGGAATACACAGATTTACAGCAAAGGTCTTCAATGAATTATAGCAATGCGTATAAGATTTAGCATTTCCTAAACGCTTCTCATTAATCATTAATTCTATAATATTCCGTATATATGTATCAACATCTGATTTATTCTCTTTCTTCTCAACTTTACTTATCAAAGTTTGAGGAGTGAAACTCTTACCTAAAGCTCTTAATTCAAATATCAAGTTTAAATATTTCTGCTTCTCTTGAGATACAATCTTTAAAAGCCATTCGTAGTTAGGGTGGCTTCTCTTAGGTTCCTCTTTATTATAATTCCATAAACTATCCAGAACAGACAAACCCAAAGATTTATAAGCCCTCTCCTTCCCTTGAGTTATTCGTATCATTAATGGATATTCACCATTAGATAACTTCTTAGATTTAAAACAAACAATACTTACAGTAGCATCCATATAAGATAATTATTTATTATCAAGATATGGTTTACACTACGGTTTACACCAACAGTAAATTATCCTCATAAATTATTAGTCCAAACTAACAATGCGCAAGACATACCAAACGCTAAGCCATTAATTATAAATAAGTTATATAGCGAAGCTGGTAGCTTTCAAAGGCGTCAGCCTTTGGAAGACGCAGATTCATAATCATGAGGTCCCCGGTTCAATCCCGGGTCCCGCTACTTGATAAGAATAAGGCATTTGAGAGGCTTCCACTCTTGGGTGCCTTTTTCTTTTTCAGCTCCGGTTTGCGCTAGCGTCAAATACAATGTAACATGGTTCTACAAATTTTATCGGGTCAGTTTGAGTAAGAAAATATATAAAGTACTATTTATATCGCTTCTTTACATACAAAGTAATACGTTTATATGCCGAAGCGATGTGTTCATTCACCGTACTTTCACTTATGGATAATAATTCTGCTATCTCTCTGTTTTTTAACTTATCCGACAGTACTAGCCTAAATACTTCTTTACATTTAGGAGGTAATGAATTTATAGCTTCCTGAATAAGCAACTCATATTCATTATCTTCCATAAGACTTTCAGGATCATTACTTTCAGGTATTAACTCCACTTCATATAAAGAAACATACGTTTTATCAGGAGAGTAATTTCGGCGAAGATAATGAAGTGCCTGATTTTTGGTAGATGTATATAAGTATTGCTCAATAGTTTTGATATGCCCTAAAGATTCCCTTTTCTTCCAAACAGTCGTAAATACATCCAGCACAGCCTCCTCAGCCGGTTCCTTTGCTTGTAAATAGTAATAAGCCACATGATACAATCTTTGCGAATATTGTTCAAACAATTGCCGCAAAGCATTTTCATCACCGGTGATGATCTTATTTAGTAAACCTTCCGGATTCATTTCATTTTACATATTTTAGATAGACTTTAGGGTTTAAATATACATTGCTCCCGTATACGCTTGGCAAATGTAGGAATATATAAAAAATAATCAAGTATAAACCCGTAGTTTTTATTTGTTGCTGTCATCTATATATAAAAACAGCACAATGAAAGAAGATTATAACATAAAAGACCCTAAGGTTGATGATTTAATTAATCGTCTTCGCTTCAAACTACCGGAGTATGACACTATTTCGAACTACAAACGACTACAAGAACGGATTAACACTCCGGTAATATCGTTAAGTAAGAATATCTCTCCGGCATGGAAGTGGTTTTCCATTGCTGCCTCTTTTGCTCTTTTGGTTGTTTCAGCCTTTCACTTTATTGACTTAAGCCGTCCGGAATTAGTATGGTATGAAGTCGCAGCAGTTCCGGATGCAAAAACAAAGATTGTACTTCCGGATAGCAGTACTGTATGGCTTAATGCCAATGCCCGCCTTGTTTACCCCCGTTCTTTTGAGGATGTAAACAGGAAAGTCAGTATTTCGGGAGAAGCTTTTTTCCAAGTTCGCAAAGACAAGAATCATCCCTTTATTGTAGATATTGGGAAATTGCAGGTCGAAGTATTGGGAACCTCTTTTAATGTAATGACAGATACATACAATGATGAAATAAGAATATCCTTACTTGAAGGAAAAGTGGCTTTATATGAAAAAGGGCAATCTTCTAAATCTGCCAAAATTCTTATGCCCAACCAAGAAGCTAAATATTCACCGTCAAATGGTGAAATTATGATTTCTCCTATCCGCATGGACAATGTCATGTCATGGATTACAGGGAAATTTAGCTTTGAGGATAACACTTTGGCTGAAATCGGAGAAGAATTAGAGCGGGCATTTCACGTTAAGATACATATTGAAAACGAGGCTATACGCAAAAAGACTTTTAATGCAACGTTTGAAGATAAAGAAACTCTGGACGAAATACTCTCTATTCTCCAGATTTCAGCAAAATATAAAATGGAGAAAAAACGCGGAGAAATCTATATTTATTAATTGTAAAACCCTATAAAATAATACTATGAACAGCTCTTGAACCCTAAAAAACATTTGGGAATGCGCCAACATCCCCAAACGTAATCGTTAACCGGCAGCCCACTACAACTGCCAAGTATCAAATATTTAATATACAAAAATATGAATAATAAATTATTTATTAGCCATAAAAACACCCATTTAAGATTCTATAACTTTATTCTTTCTACCAAGAAAAGTTATTCCGTATTCTTAATAAGTTGCATCTGCTTTTTCTTTTCAACTAATCCGCTGATAGCACAATCTGTCTCGTTGAATTTCAACAACGCGTCATACGAACAGATCTTTAATACGATTGAGCAAAAAACCGGATATAAATTTGTTTATAACACACAAGAAATCAACAAACACAGTTTACGCTCTATCACTATAAAAGACAAAAACATCGAAACTGTATTAAATGAACTCTTTAAAAATACAGATATATCTTATCGTATATCCAATAAACATATCGCTCTGTTCAAACAAGTAACCAGAAAAATAACGGGGACGGTAACTGATCAGACTGGCGAACCTATTATCGGAGCAAATGTTCTTGTGAAAGGAGCCAAAACCGGAGTCATTACAGATTTCGAGGGTAAATTTACGTTGTCGGTAACCGACAATAGCATACTAATCATATCATACTTGGGGTATGTTACTCAAAACGTCTCAGTAAAAGGTCAGACACATTTTAAAATCACATTGAAAGAAGACACACAAAGTCTGGATGAGGTAGTTGTGGTAGGTTATGGCGTTCAAAAGAAACGCGACCTTACCGGAGCCATATCCTCAGTGAAAATGTCTGACACTCCTATAGGTACATTCTCCACAACTGCTCATGCATTAGCAGGTAAAGCAGCCGGTTTACAGGTAACTCAAAGCAGTGCCCAAGTGGGTGGTGGAGCCAAGTTCCGCATTCGTGGTGAAACTTCAATCAATGCCGGAAACGATCCCCTGTTCATCATTGACGGTTTTCCGGTTTCTGCCTCTTCAACACTCGACTCGGAGAAGAATTTTTATAAAACAGGTACAGTTGACAACATATTATCGTCTATCAACCCCAATGACATAGAGTCGATTGAAGTATTGAAAGACGCCAGTGCAACAGCTATCTACGGCTCACGTGCAGGACATGGCGTTATTATCATTACTACTAAAAGAGGTAAAACCGGAAAAGCCAAAGTAACCTATTCCGGCAATCTCTCTGTGCAAACCATTAAGAACAACTATAAAATGTTGAATGGGAAACAATACAGAATACATAGAAATATGTACCTTTATGAAAAATGGTTGAAAGAGACCGGACAAGGCATATATGCCGATTATATAACCGACACTTCTTCGAAAACTTATACTCCCAGATATACAGATGAAGAAATTGCAACCGCCCAAACCACAGACTGGCTGGACGAGGTAACCCGTACCGGAATGCAGCAATCTCACAATGTTTCATTGACAGGCGGTTCTGAGAAAACACAATATGCAGCCTCTCTAAACTATTTTACACAAAAAGGGGTGGTAAAAAACAATGCAATGGACCGGTTCACAATGAAAGTCAATCTGGATCAGGAACTATCAAAATATATCAAAACAGGTTTCTCCCTTCATTTAAGTCGCAACCAATATGACAACTCATCATTGGGAGACAATGATTTTGAAAACGCAGGTATTATTTCGTCAGCTTTGCGCTTCGACCCCAGTGTCCCCGTCCGTGATGAAAATGGCGATTATTCAATCTTCCCGGATATGGCACAATACCCCAATCCGATATCGCTGCTCGAAGTTACTGATAAAACAACAAGCGACAGAGTTCTGGTTAATGGCTATTTACAAGCAGAGCCAATAAAAGGGTTGACTTTAAAAGCTAACCTGGGAGTTGACCGCAGATATGATAAAAACAAAAGCTATGTGCCTAACACTACCGTAGCCGGAGCTGCAAAGGGGGGGATAGCCAACATCCTTCAACGTGATAATATAGATTATCTCATGGAACTGACGGCAAACTATACTAAAGACTTCGGGAATCATAGCCTGACAGCGCTAGTCGGTTATTCTTATCAACAGTTTAATCAAGAAAGCGTATATGCCGGCAACGAAGACTTCTCTACAGATGGGTTTCTTTACAACAATCTGCAGGCCGGAGCCGGAACTAAGCCTTATGTAAACTCCTCAGCCAGGAAAAGTGCTTTAGGCTCATACTTTGCCAGAGCAAACTATTCTTATTTAGGAAAGTATCTGCTGACAGTTACCGTTCGTGCCGATGGTGAATCAAACTTCCACCCGGACTACCGTTGGGGATATTTCCCTTCAGTGTCTGCCGGCTGGAGGTTCAGTGATGAAGAATTCATGAAACCTTTGTCAAGCATTCTTTCTAATGGCAAATTGAGAGCCAGTTACGGACAAACCGGTAATTCAAACATAGGGAACTATATGACCGACTCTTACGGAGTAGTTTCCGGCTGGGTATTCGGCAATGACGGTTATATGGGTACTGCAATAACCAAAAGAGGAAACAAAAAGTTAACTTGGGAAACTACAAGTGAATTCAACATCGGTCTGGATCTGGGTTTCTTTGATAACCGGATTTCACTATCCATGGAATATTACAACCGAATTATTTCTGATTTGTTGGTAAGTAATAAAAGTCTGCCCGCCTATAATGAAATTAATACCATAGCAGCCAACATCGGTAAAACCCAGGGACGCGGGTTTGAGCTAACACTGAGTACCGTAAATATCATGAATAAAGACTGGACATGGAGTACTGATTTTACGTTCTATACTTTTAAAGACAACTGGTATGAACGAGATCCTAATTGGAAGCCAGCCGCATACGAATCAAAAAAAGATCCGATCCGTTCTTACTACTCATATGTATCTGATGGCTTGTTACAAGTAGGTGAAAAAGCACCGGCATGGCAACCCACTTTAGTACCCGGCCAAATTAAACTGAAGAATCTATACGATACGGGAACCTCACCTAATGTATTAGATCAATATGATAAAGTCAATCTTGGATCGCAAGATCCTAAATGCACTTTAGGTCTTAACAATACGCTTAGATACAAAAACCTCGACTTTAATATTTACTTCTATGGCGAAATTGGCCGCTTACGCGGAGCCAGCTATTA
>OWJB01000601.1_pt1 | contig 16311 bp, 8 predicted proteins | sample 1732861 | NCBI WGS metagenome assembly OWJB01 (sample SAMN05065762, study PRJEB22554) | human gut metagenome | biome: ENVO:2100002; feature: ENVO:00000062; material: ENVO:00002003 | host: Homo sapiens | place: USA
CATTAGGATACAATACATCATTGACTCCGCTACTATTTCTGTATCCTTCTAATTGTGTGTCAGTGTAGTAGGGGTTCATCCCATCGTTTATACGAGCTTCGTTAAACAGCTTTGAATAATTGTAGGAATCCAGATATTTAGGTACACGTGTAGAGGGTTGTACACCATATTCTACCCCGATACGTACAATTCGTTTATGTGCCTCTCCTCTTTTTGTACGTACCAAGACCACTCCGTTTGTGGCAGCTGCTCCGTACAGGATTTTGGCTGTGGCATCTTTTAAAACTTCGATGGACTCTATTTCTTCCGGTAAAATATCATCTATCGGGCGTTCTATTCCATCAATAATAACTAAGGCCGTATTTGTTCCATTATTGTGTTGTCCGCGGACGTATAATGTTGATGCATTATAGCCCAAGCCGCCATCACCGGAAATAGCAATTAGTCCGGCAGCCTGCCCTTGTAAAGCATTGGATAATTGTAAATCAGGGTATTTTAATACATTCTCCATAGATAACTTGGATACTGTACCTACCAGATCCCGCTGATACGTTTTTCCACCGTCTGCACGTTCGTGTATGTCTCTTTCTGAAGCATATAGATCTTCATTTTGTAATTTAATAACAGTGGGTTGTTCTTTTGCAAGGTTTATTACAACATCTTTATAGCCGAACGCTTCAATTAATAAGGTTCCATCAGCTTTTGTTTTGAATGCAAATTTTCCATTTGCATCTGTATAGTTTATAATAGAGCCTTCACCGCTCAATACTGTTACTCCGCTTAGCGGTTTACCCGTGTTGTCTGTCACCAGCCCTTTCACTTCAATAAGGACCGTTTTTTTCTTTTTGGGTTTATCCTGTGCTTCTAGCGAAGTGGCTATGCCGGATAATATAGCAGTAACAAACAGAATAAATATGAATTTATTATATGTTTTCATTTGATTAAGCCATTTTAATTACCAATATGGGTTTTGTTGCAAATTATTCAATGCGTCTACGTCATGTTGAGGCAAAGGATACCAGTAATTCTTCTTTGTAAAAGAACGCACTTCCGGAGTTATATCGATTTGTTCATAATCATAAGTCAATGTAGACTTGTCTGTGATACTTCCATGATTAGATTCTCGTGGTGTGAATAATGCTCCCTTAATAGGATAAGTATCCTTGAATGTCTCTTCTAAGATCATCCAACGGCGGATATCCCACCAACGATGATTCTCAAACATTAATTCTACAGCACGTTCACGACGATAAGCTGCACGGAATTTATCAGGATCGGCTACAATGTCTGATGGCAGATCTGTTAAGCCAATTCGTCTGCGAATAATATTAACAGCTTCTGCAGCTGATATGGGACATCCCTCAATAGTTGCCGTAGCACTTCCACAACCCTCGAATAGTGCTTCTGCATAATCTAAATAAATTTGCGAAGCACGGATATATATGGTGAGGAAGCGATAGTCCCACCAACAATTTGGATTGTTCTTTTCAAGATACTGGTTACATTCCGGCCACATGAACTTCTTACACATAAATCCTGTAAACATTCGTTTGTTACAGTCTTTTTGAGTTAACATGTGCTGATAGGCTGCTCCTCCTTTATAGGTTGTAATGTAATAGGTACGTCCATCAGCGTAATGTCCCCAAGTCGTTCCAGGTAAAAGGATATTGTTATAGAAGCGGGGATCACGATCCTCAAATGGCTTATGATCATAATCAAGCGCATAGCCGCTTCGTGGGTCATCAATCGGGTAATAAATACCGTCTGCTCCCTTTTTATCAAACATATTGACTATGTTCAAACTTGGGCAACACATGGAATTTCCATCTGGACCCGAACCAAATGCGAGGTCCTCATATTGCCAGAATGTGCGGATAGTACGTTTTTGGTTTTGATTGGCAGCATTAGGAAATTGTCGCTTAACCCAAATGTATTCTGATTGATGTACAGGTGGATATTTAAAATAGAAAACATTTGTATATTCTTCTTTACTAGCCAAACCATAAGGATAAGGGGCAGATTTGCTTCCATCCATATAACGTATTACTTCGTAAGCAGATTTTGCTGCGGATTTTGCGCGTTCCGTGTCATAGCCTTTGTTTTCTGTAGAATTTAAATCATTTTGCATCAACGGACTTGCATCAAACAACTGTGTCCATTCTTTAAGCGCCATTGCGGCAATTTTTGTAGGTCTTCCATAGTTTGGGTCATCCCAACTGTCTGGTAGCATGTAGATTGCCTTTTGTATATCTTCCATCATCCAATCGTGTGATTCATGGTAGGTCATACGGGGAATGTCATCATCTCCACCTTCAAAGACCTTGTCAATAATAGGCATCCCCCCATATCTTTTAATTATCTGAAAGTAGAACCACGAACGATAGAAATAAGCTTGTCCCAAAATCTCATTTTTTTGTTCAGGTGTCAAAGGAGCCTTGTCGATATCATTAATTATACGATTATTGATACGTAGCGCTTTATAAGAACGAGATATAGCTGTACTTCCACCGTTGCCAATCTCAAAAGTTGTACTTGATTTGGCATTACTTAACCAGTTTCCAGAATGTAAGGTAAAAACGGCAGATGAATTATCCGTGGTTGCCATCTCGTCTGCAAAGAGACCGACAAATGCGCGTCCATTTTCCCAATTATCCATTACCATAACATTTTCCAATTGGTTGAAAGATTGATCTAAGAAACCTCGTAAAGAATAGTAATCTCTGAAGATATCATCTTCTGTCAATCCTACATCTTCCCTTTTATCTAAGAAGTCTTCACAGCTTGTCATCCCGCTAAGAATGAAAACTGAACAGATATATAATAATACTTTTCTCATCTTTATTTCTTTTGAATATGATTAAAATGAAACTCTTAGTCCTAAGGTATAAGTACGGACAATCGGATAGCTACCTACACCTCCTGTTTCTGGGTCTACTCGTTTATCGCCTTTCCAGAAAGTCAGTAAGTTATTTCCATTCATGTAAACCTGAAGATTGGAAATATGTGCTTCACTCAACCATTTTTTAGGGAATGTATAGCCTATCTCCATATTCTTTAATCGTATATACGAATAGTCGGAATAACGATAAGTACTTTCCACTTTATTGTATGTATTGTTCAAGTGTGTAGTAGGTCGCATAACACCCGATGAGTTAGCTGTTTCCGGAGTCCATCGTTCCATAGACTTTGGTTGAACGCGTATATTTGAAGCGGGAAAATCCCACAGATATTGGTCAAACTGTAACTTGTATATATTGCGTGGCGAATAGAGCATTGCACTGAAGTTAAGCCCTTTCCAATTGAACCCGAAAGAAAATCCGATAGTAGTCAATGGGTAATTCAATTCGTCTACAACTACCTTGTCATTTGAGTTGATTATCCCGTCTCCATTGAAGTCTATATAGATAAGATCTCCAGGAATTACTTGCGATGCTGTAGTACCATTTATGGCCGTTTGTGCGTAATTGAACACATCGTCTATCGAACCATAATTACCGATCGCAATAAAACGGTTTTGATAATCAATCGGTTTACCTGCAGCTTTCAAATGCTCATCCGCATTTCTTGGATCATCCTTATAGACAATCCGGTTTTCGCTGGTTGCAAAAGTTAAAGCTCCCCAGTAATTAAAATTACGTCCGATTTTGTCATTCCAGCGTAACTCTAATTCTAAACCATGATTTTTTGTTTCTCCTCGATTGATAGCGTTAAAAGTCGCTCCTACAATAGAAGATGTGGTTTGTGGAGTCATTAGAATATCTTTACGATTCTCTTTAAATAAATCCAAAGTTAAGTCTAACTTATTCCATAAGCCAATTTCTATTCCAAAGTTATGTTTAGTTGCTTTTTCCCAAGTTGAAGTCAAGTTAGCAATATCTCCTTCTGTATAGAGTGGACTATGTGTGACTCCTTGTGTATTTCCTAATTCAATATTTCCTAAAGAATTGAATAATTGGATGTAATTCCAACGTGCGGCAGCTGCATCACTACCGACTTTCCCGTATGAATATCTGAATTTTAGGTTAGTTAGCACATCTCCAACATATTTTTTTATAAAAGGTTCTTCTGAAGCACGCCATCCCAAAGAATAGGAAGGGAACAGGCCGAAGCGTTGTCCTCGGGCAAATTTTTCCGAACCTGTATAAGAGATATTCATCTCTGCCAAATAACGTTCTTTCCAGTTATAAGTAACACGTCCCACCCATTCTTCACGATAACTTGGGAATTTGATAACTTTATCATCTTTTGAATCAGATACTTGACGGTTCATCAGAGCTAACGCTGTTACATTATGACTCCCGAATGAACGATTATATTCCATAGAGAATTCGTAATATAACTTACGATTATAACCATCCAAATTATCATAAGAAACGTTGGGAGGGAGTTCAATATCCTCATCATTTGGCCATCGTTTTTCCAAAATCATGGGGTAAGTGAGGGAACCATCTGCATTGACTATCGGATTAGAATAATCATATTCGCGATGGTATTTAATAATACTGTTTCTGGATTCAAAATCATTGTTACCCCAAATTTCACCAGTCTTTATACTAGAACGAGTAGTGGAAGCAGAGGTGTATGAAACTTTAGCGGCAGCTTTTAGTCCTTTAGTTAGAAAGTCCAGTTTTTGTTCCAAACGAACATCATACCAACCTTGAAAGGTTTTATACAGTTGTGATCCATTTGTATTCATATTACAAACAGGATTGTAGCCGGCGGTAGATCCATCTCCCCAATAGCCATCACTATACTTTATCGGGAAGGAATTGGTTGGTGCCGCAATGATTCGAGTGTATACATCATCAGCAAAGTTGTCATTGCGATATCCCATTTTTCCAGCAATATTTACTGATAAGGAAGTTGTTTTAGTTAAATTAAAATCTAAATTTGAACGCCAGTTATAACGTCGATAGTAGTTTCTTGGATCAAAATTCTCCTGTTTCTGTAAATCATAAATATCACCGTCATTTTGATAACCGATGGAGGCGAAGTAACGCATGAAATTTGTTCCTCCGCTGATATTCACATTATATTGTTGGGAAAAACCTGGTTTAACCAATTCATCCCACCAGTCTACTTGTGGAAAGACATCGTTATAAGGGCCATAGTTACCTGTATCAAAAGCATTTGACCAAGCATTAATAACAGATTCTTTAATTTGTTGATTCCAATTGTTATCATTAGCTACAGCTTCATTATACATTTTCATGGATGTAACATAATCTGCCCATTCCATGTTTGCAGTAGTTTGTTTAATACCAAAGCTTGTAGAGAAATTAATGTTTGGTTTCTTGTCTTGTCCGCGTTTGGTTGTTAACAATATTACACCATTTGCACCTCGGACTCCATATACGGCTGTAGCAGAAGCGTCTTTTAGAATAGATATAGATTCGATTTCATTCATGTCAACATCGTTCATATCTCTTTCTATACCATCCACTAATACTAAAGGGTCAGAGTTTTGCCAGGAAGCCTTACCACGGATGTACATTTTTGTATCACTTGCTCCAGGTTTACCTGAAGTATTGATAGCTACCAAACCATTTAGTTTGCCTTGTAAAGCTTCTGATACAGAAGTAATATTACCTCCTTTCAACAATTCTTCTCCTTTAGTTTGGGTAATAGCGCCTACGCTTGATACCTTTTTCTGAATACCATAACCCACTACCACTACTTCTTCTAGTTGCTTACTGTCTTCTTCTAGAGAAATGATAGGCTCTTTTTTCAGATCATTCACTTTGATTTTCTTTTCTTGATAGCCGATATAAGAGATTTTAAGTACGGCATTAGCTGCTACAGATAGCGTAAACCGGCCGTCTATATCAGAAATGGTACCATTCGAAGTTCCTTCAACAGTAATATTTACTCCTATTAAAGGTTCATTACTTTTTGCATCTACAATTTGCCCTTTAATGCTATGATTCTGTCCCCAAAGTAGAGGAGGAGAAAGTAATAGAGCTAGAAAGAGTAGACACATCCACTTAAATTCCAAGTTTTGATGTTTCATAGTAATAACGTTAAAAAGTTGTGTGTATAAAAAACATTCTTATTTTTTTCTGTCTTGGATAAGGTTTTACTATACAGCGTTTAGCCTATATGTTGTAAGCCTTTGTCATTTCAATTACTTTCTGCCATAACATTATTGATGAACAATAATGTTATGGGCAAAATGATAATTTGATTTTATAGTAATATTCTTTAAAGATCTCATATGTATAAATTTGAAGTAAATGTCATGATAACTTTATTGATTATTCTGAACTTTATCCATTAATACCTTCATCCAGTATCCTCCAATTACCGAACGGGCTCTGAAGCCTACCCACTTGCCACTGTCAGTATGATGCCAGTCACTGATAGGTACACGAGTTACTGTTTCATTGATATATTTATAGACAGGATCGGCAAATTTCTGGAAAGTCTCCTTATCTGAAGACATAGCTGCTGTCCACATAATCCAATCGGATTTTGTGTATTCTTTACGAGAATCCAGTGGTAATCCGTAGGGATTCTGTTTGGTCAGATAATAATTGAGTTCTTTTCCAATTACATTATTAGGGAATAGATTCAGGTTCCACAACTTATCCCAAACCATATTATATTTTTGGCTCCAGGTATTCTTACGGTCGAAAGCCAAGCGATAATGATCGCCCTCATTTGCCATTTCCTCCCATTTCACCGCCATTTTTTTAGCTATCGCTGCATATTTCTCGGCTACATCATTCAAACCTAGCATACGAGCCATTTCGCTGTATCCGGCTACGCCCATGATAGCCTTCACAGAAAGATTGGCATTATGGGCCCAATGTCCGGCGAAGTCATCCGTACAAAGTTGGTTTTCCGGGTCCTGTCCATACTAAGACTTTTTTAGGTATTTAGTTTATTATCAGATAGGTATAATTTGAATGTCTTGCTCTTGTGTTGTAATTAGTGAGCTTTTGAAGTTATTTTAAGCGGTTTTGTAGACCATAAAAGTGATTTGTTTCTCAAAATTGAGTGTCCTATACTTACTCTTGAAAAATTCTAATTTTAAAACGAAATTACAACGATTCACGCACATAATATAGGGAATGGTAAAGTGCAATCGCTCCCTTAACTCATCGCTATAATCATAAGTATAATCAATCGGTTATATTAACCGGATAGAGAATATACTTACGGGGATGCATTAGTTGTGATTTAAAACAGATTAAAACGCTTCCACCCCTTCACTTGGCCAATAGATGTTTTAATGTCTTTGTCTCCATTATAAATGGCAAAACATTGTTCCACAGTAGCACCGGATAGATTCGCCCATTTTGAGATACCTTTAAAAAAGTCCGGTGAGTAAGTTGCTCCTGATTTGATCTCATAAGCATATTGTTTTCCTTCTGACATTCTTAACAAATCAACCTCATTACCGGTACTGTCACGCCAAAATGATAGTTTCGGCTCAACTCCTTTATTATAGGATTCTTTTATAAATTCATTAATGACAAGATTTTCAAACAGACCTCCACGTAAAAAATGGATAGTTATTTGTTCTGCATTTTGTATGTCAAGCAGAGAGCAGGCCAGTCCTGTATCGTAAAAATATAATTTGGGCGTTTTAACTAATCGTTTAGCATAATTGTTATAATCCGGTTTTAATAAATAACAGATATAACTAGCCTCCAACACAGATAACCAATTCGTTGCTGCTGTAACAGAAATTCCACATTCATTCGCTAATGATGAAAGATTTAGCAATTGCCCTATACGACCTGCGCATAATTTGAGGAATTTGATAAACTTACTTAAATCTCCAATATTTCGTAATAATCTTACATCCCTTTCCACATAGGTTTGTATATAGAAAGAATAATAATCATTCGGATTTATATCCTTATCATAAATACGTGGATAAGCTCCCTTGAAAATTTCTTCATTGACACTTGATGGCAATATTTCTCCTTTTTCCATTTCATAATGGGAAAATGGAAGCAACTTAAGTATTGCCGTACGTCCAGCCAATGATTGATTAACACTCTCCATTAATAGGAAATTATGAGAACCCGCTAACAAATACATCCCTTCTTTATTTTCTCTATCAGTATGTGTTTGAATATAAGAGAAAAGAGATGGAACTCTTTGCACCTCGTCAATAATTGTTTTATCAGGATAGGTAGAAAGAAATCCCCTCGGATCGTCCGTAGCAAACAATCTCATATCAGGATCTTCCAAAGATACATATTCATAGTCTGGAAAGGAATTTTTCAACAGTGTTGATTTGCCCGATTGTCTAGGTCCTGTTAGTGTAACAATTGGATATTTACTTGCCATTTCGGCTAGCTTGGCTTTTAACATTCGGTCTATCATTGCTGCTTCTATTATTAGTTGTATTTGCAAATATACTTTTAAAAAGTGAATTTGCAAATACGTTCTATCTTTTTTAACTAGAAGCTATAGTCTGATATGAATTTCAGACTATAGCTTCAGATGTTGGTATCTCCAATTATTCAGTTTTGTAACTAACTGAATAATTGGAGATATTAAAGTTTATGATATTACCATTCGATCTGCTGATCTTCGTCCGGAATCTGGGTATTAAGATTTCGTTCAAGTAGCATTGTTCCTTTAACTTTATAAAGAACTTCCTGGTTTCGAGAAGTTACATCTTTAAAATCATATTCAATAGTAAATGAGACATAGCGATGCTTTAGATAAGGTCGTGTGGCATCCATAGTTTCTGTTACACTGTAAGCAGGAGTACCATATAACTTAAATCCAATCTTCTCTTCATCATCTGCCCACATGCTCAATGATTTGTCTTCTTCATTAAAACGCACATATATTTTATAGAGTTCCCGGTCATCTCTTGATAAATCTTCACTCATCAAGCCAGCATAAAAGAAAATTGTATTATTATCTACTACATATGCTGTACGATTATTAGTTACCATTGGTTTGTTATCAGTACTTCCGTTTGCATTCCGAATATACACCTCCATTGTGCTTGTACTATATGAACCAGAATAATCATTAAAAGGAATCACACGCAATAATGCTTTTGCATAATTTTTACGTGGATGACCTTGATAATTATAGGAAGCATCGTCAACGATAGTTAGAGGCAACACCCATTTGTCTGTCATGTTGATTCCTCTCAAATCAAAATCAATATTTAGCTGTTCCACACATGTCCCTGCCGGAATGTGAACTGTTTCTGGAAATTCATATTTGTCTTTCTCCAATAGCGTATACCACAAATCTGTACGTCCACTGAAACGCTCCCTATTTAATATTTCCAGGGTGTCCTCATATAATGCTACATGGACATCCATATCCTGTTCATTTGTGGTTGATCCACTGACTATAACAGGCAACTGATAACGCACCTTTCCATCAGGGTTATATCTCACATATATTGGAGTTACCCCATTATCTTTATCTTTTATAGGTGCTTTAAAAGAAACATATTGCCGATACTGCTCATCTTTCCACTCATCATTGCAAGAAGTAATCAAAAGCAATGTGCATAATGCAAACCAACAATTATATATTATTTTCATACTTATATCATTTTAGAATTAATCATTGTATGTCCAACCCGGATTTTGTGTCAATAGTTTATTACGTTTCAACTCCTCATGGCTAATAGGCCAGAAATATAATTTACGAGAAAAAGCAGTTGGAAGTTCATTGACTACAATCGGTGAATGAAATGCTGCTCTATTTTCTTCAGTCATAAGAGCATCACAACCATATATTTCCATTGATTCTTCAACAGGAGCATCTTTCCATCTACGAAGATCAAAATAGCGATGTCCTTCTCCCATAAGTTCTATCTGGCGTTCATGTTTCAGCTTCTTACGGAATATATTCTGATCCTGATACTCTGGCAATGTATAATCAGGAACCCCTGCACGACAACGAACAGGACGAATACCTTTTTTCATTTCATCAATGTCACGTTTAATAGAATAACTGATAGAGCTATCCCAAGATGGAATGTCGTATGAGGATCCATCTGCCAACTCATTTAGGGCTTCGGCATAAATTAATAAGATTTCAGCAAAACGAATAGCAGGTTCCGTCTTTGGTTTAACATAGTCTTTGTTGCCTTTTGCACCGGACGTATCATCCGGATGAACGAATTTCATGATTCCAATGCCGGTACGAAGCCAAAAATTGGAGTTAGTGTATCCATTACCATTGCCACGATAATAAAATACTTGCTGGTCTACTGGCTTGGGATCTTTAAGTGTTGAGTTATTCAACAGAGGCCATACACAACCATTAAAAGCAACCGAGGCGTAGAAGCGTGGTTCACGCCAAGCATACTCTTTCCATACTCCTTTCCTTAGATAGGGATATGTCCCTGCATTCCCCTCCTTTTCAGTCACAAAACGCTTCGCGACCTGGCAGGTGTCCAAAAAGGTTTGTCTGTTAAACTCTGAACCATTATACATATAGTAGGCATCACACATTTTTTGTGTCATACCATGCGTATTCCAACCATTAGCACTGGTAGGCAGTTGATGTAATACCATATCGGCAAGATTACGGTCACCTTGATTTTGCCCACGGCTAAAAATTAATTCAGGATTGTCAAACATAGACAAGGCTCCATTAAAAACCTGTCGATAGGACTCAAAGGGGTCAATATTTCGATATCCATCTGGCCAATCAGCATTTTCAAAATCATTATCAGCATAGGGAGGAAGTGTTTTTGGGTAACCCGCAGCAGCCTCATCTCTTTTTTTTACAGTATGCAACACGTAGCGATGTCCGTAATTGCTTCCCGGGAGTTCCATAACGTCTCTTGCTGCTGCAGCTGCTCTAGCCCATTTGTATTCATTATATTCCTGTGCCAACAAGCATCTTCCATCATGATCTACCAAATCTGTAAATCTTTCGGTATCCTCAGGACGAGGATTATTAATAGGGCTTGCAGCGTATAATAAAACTTTAGCACGTGCAGCTAATGCAGCTCCTCTGGTAGGACGGGATGTATGATTTGCTCCTCGGTCCAAAGGTAAGTCTTTGGCTGCCAAGCGCATCTCTGATTCAATATACTCTACACATTCATCATAAGAATTGCGTTGACACGCTAAATCATCATAGCTGGCTGTATAATCGAGTCCTTCCTCCGGCAATAGAGGGACAGGACCGTATTTACGGAGTAATAACCAATAATAGTAAGCACGTAGAAAACGGGCTTGTGCTTTCATGTCAGCTCTTTCAGTTTCTGTAAACTCCATATTCATGTCGATATTCTGAATGAAAATGGATGCTTGGCGAATACCTTTATAACTAGCTCCCCATGATTGTCGCTCTCCTTCACCATAAGTTCCTGTCTTAAAGGTATTATAAATATCACGGTCACCAAAATAAATATCATCGGCAAAACACCAAAGTATATTGTCTTTGGTTCCCACATCCATATTCTCTCCTTTAAGATAAGAATAGGCATGAGCTAACCATTCTTCGGAGTATTTTTCATTAGTAAATACATCTTCCAGTGTCATACGGTCTTTAAAATTCTTGTCCGAATCCAACTGGTCTGCACATGAAACGGTGATCATCCCTAATAGGGCACCTATACAAAACTTATATATCTTTTTCATTTTACACATATTGATTAGATATTAACAGTCAATCCTAAAGTCATTACCCTAGACAGTGGGTATTCTGCCCCAGTAGAACTTCCTAATTCCGGATCCCATTCTTTAAATTTAGCGAATGTCAATAAATTGGTACCAATAAAGAATACACGTATATTATTGAACTTAATCTTATTTACAATTGATTTAGGCAATGTATAACCTACTTCTAAAGTCTTCAAACGTAAATATGAACCATTTTTTAGCCAAAAAGTGGACTTTTGTTGATTATTATCATTTCCACCATAGCTAAGCCGTGGATAAGAAGCATTCGGATCTTCATTAGCAGGAATTCCAAGCTTAGCTGCTGTGTCTGCATCAACCCAACGATTAGCTACTAAATTTCCCAATACATTTCCCCACTGACTATCCTTGAAGGCAAATACCGTAGATCCATTAATGAAGAATGAAGACTTTCCTGCTCCTTGAAAATGGACATTGAAATCAAATCCTTTCCATTGTGCAGAGATACCAAATCCATAAATCAGATTCGGTTTAGTAGTCGCACCGATAGCTACTTTGTCACCATCATTGATTACACCATCTCCATTAACATCTTTATATTTGATATCACCCGGTTGTACTTTTCCCCATGCTGTTTGTTGAGGACTGTTACGAATGTCATCATAATCTTTAAAGAGCCCTAATGCGATCAAACCTTTAGCTTGGTTTACACGGTAACCAGCTTCTGTTTGATAAGGATAAACGGAATTTTCTTCGTCCTTTTCCAATATCTCATTTTTGCTATAAGTAAAATTACCACGAACAGTGAGATTTACTCTGTTAATCTTTTGTTTATAGGCAAAATGACCATCGAAACCTTGAGAACGTACGCTACCTACATTTGCTTTTGGATTACCTCTCACAATTCCGACTATGCTAGGTAGATATTTACGCTCCATATAAATACCATCGCGTTGTTCATGGAAATAGTCCACAGTAGCTGTAAACTTATCATTAAATAAAGAAAGGTCTACACCGATATCGTGCTTTGTTGCAATTTCCCAAGTTACATTTTCAGAAGCTAATTGAGTATATGCCATACCATCATAAGAATTGCCATAACCATAATCACCCCAATTCCAACCAGGAAATGTTTTCTCTTGATCTTTACCATCTACTTTTTCTGTATATTTGGTGGCAATAGTATATAAATAGGGAAAGCGTTCACCTAATTTATCATTACCAACTTTTCCATAAGAATAGCGAAGTTTGAACATATTCATCCATTCCAGATGTTTCTTAATGAATTTCTCTTCTGCAATATTCCAGGCCAGAGAAAAAGCGGGGAAGAATCCGAACCGATGTCCATCGGCAAAGTTTTCTGATCCGTTATAACCGAAGTTAAAATCTACGAAGTAACGATAATTCCAGTTATAGCTAGTACGTCCTGCCAATCCCATATGACGTTTGGCAATACCATTCTTTATATCCGTACCTATATCTACTGTGGTCCGGTAAGCATCCTGACTATATTTTAAGGTAGCTCCAACATGGTGTGCCTTGAATGCACGGTTATAATGCAAAATTGCTTCCAGGAATTCTGTTCTGTTACCTGTTGAAGTAGAACTCTGAGTCATTTTTTCTTCTGCTCGCTGTTCTTTAAAAGTAATCTCCCCATCGGCATTTCGGAAACGCTCTGCACGCCATGTTTGAGGCATCTTTTTACGACTTATTTCGTTTGTATTGTTAGTGTCAAATCCAAAACGTCCTTCAAAACGCAATCCTTTGGTGATGAAGTCTAGTTTCTGTTCTAAAGAAATATTAGTCTGAACTTTATTCTCCCAAATTTCAAAATATCCGGTTTGTGTTGCCAATACCCATGGATTAGAGCGATCATCTTCTTTTCCAAATGCTGGTACATAGCCATTGGAATACATTACTGGAATACTGATCGGACTTTGATTTATTAATGAAGCCCACACATTTCCGCCTTGTCCTGGTGCATTGCGCTTTTTTAAAGAACCAGAAACACCTACTTTCACAAGAGTCGTTTTTGTGATATCAATATCTGTATTCAGACGATAATTCCAGCGTTGGCTGCCAGGATTGGTATTATAGTCTTTACGAACTGCTTCATCCGTTTTGTACATGCCTTCTTCACTGATGTAACTAAGTGAAACAAAATAGCGTGCAGTACTACCACCACCATTCATGTTTACATTTGCGCGATAAGTCATTGCACCATCTTTCAATAATATATCTTTCCAATTTACATTCGGATAAAGATCAGGATCAAGCCCTAAGCGTAGAATTTCCAATTCGTCATTTTGATAGATTGGCTCTTGATTGCGAGTAATACGTGCTTCATTCATCATTCTGGCATGAGTGTATCCATCTACAAATTCCGGTGTAATAGTCCGTGTATTATAAGATGTTTCTACCTTAGCACTAATATTGATTTTACCTGCTTTACCATGTTTAGTTGTAATCAACACTACGCCATTAGCACCACGAGGACCGTAAATAGCTGTAGTAGAAGCGTCTTTTAAAACGGTAAATGATTCAACATCTTCAATATTAATTTCATCAAGACTACGCTCAAATCCATCTACTAACACCAAAGCCGAGTTGTCCGCTCCAAAAGTGGAAATTCCACGTATCCAGAATTCCGAGGTATTTTTTCCTGGTTGACCAGATGTCTGCATGGCAAGAACACCTGCCACATTACCAGCTAAAGCATTAGAAAGATTTGCTGTCGGGTTTGCTTTCAGGTCGTTTATATTAACAGTAGTCACTGCTCCGGTTACTGTCAATTTCTTTTGTGCACCGGTTCCCGTAATAACGACTTCATCAAGTTCACTTGCTTCAGACTCTTTCAGGATCACATCGACTATTTGCTGTCTTTTCACCAACACTTCTTGTTTATCAAAACCTATGTATGAGAATACTAGCCTTGAAAACTCTTCGATACTAATTTTGTAACGTCCGTTAATGTCCGTAATAGCTCCTAAACCAGCTTGATCTTTTACTGTTACATTGACACCGACCAATGGCTCTTTATTTGTATCTGTCACTACTCCTGTTACTTGAATCTTTTTCTGCGAAAAGGCGGCTGCAGAAACCAACAACAGGCAAATGGTGATAAAATTCTTTATTTTCATGTGTTCTTTCTTTTATTCGGTTATTGTTCTCCCCCTTCCGGTTGATTTTCTTCCGGATGTTCTTCTGTCGTTTCAGGAATCTTTTCTAATGCTATCTTCCGGATACGATGATTGTTAACATCACCTACATAAAAAGTTTCTGTATCCTCGTCATAAGCTAAGGCATAAGGATAATCAAAACGTGCTTCATCACGTAAATGGCCATCCACATATCCATTAGCATGTACATTCATTCCTGTACTTCCTCTTCCGGCAAAAGTAGAAACAACTCCATCCGGGGTCAACTTACGTATGCAATGATTTCCACGATCCGTAAAATAGAAGTCATAACAATCTTCTTTATTGGCATCTGCATACTCCTTGTTAAATACAAAGACTCCTTGTCCGGGTTTATTCAGGCGCGCTTTTGTCCCTGCTAAATCTTGGTAGCCTGTTTGTCCAGGCTGTCCACAAACGATATACGGAGTCGTGAGTCGTTTGTTAACTCTGTCATAATTTGAACGAAGAATATAGTGTTGGTTCTGTACCATCATATAAACATAATTGCCGGATGGATGAACGATAAAGTTAAATTCCCAGTTGGAATCCTGAATTGTAAATAGTTCTTCTGCATAAGTTTTATTTAACTTACCATCACCTACTCCCCATTGATAGAAATCAAATCTGAGAACAGCACCTGATCCAAAGAAATTATAGTATAGTTCTCCATTTTCTGGATGTATCATCGAATTTTGACATCCTCTGCTCGTAGTCATACGCTTTACAACAGGATTTTGAAAATCAGTAACATCAACCACATCATTATCTTGATTGCGGATTAGCATAATATTACTTGCAGCAGCATCGTCTCCTTTTGAACATGCTATAACCATAGTATCTTTGCTTAAAGTCCATGATATGCTACGTAGGCGATCAGCCCCTTCCGAACTACCAGTTATTCCGGTGTATATTCTTTCATCTTTCAAATCCAGTATACGCATCGGCTTACCGTTACCATTATTTTCTGCATCCTGAGTTAGATATAAAATATCGTGATTTTTGGGATCAAATGAGAACCATGCAGGAAAGTCTATTTTACCACAGTCACTAAATGGACCTTCCTTTATGATCTCTCCATTACCTTTTTCATCCACGTATCCGCATAAGGTCGATACGACCATTTGTGGAACATATTCATATTTCGCTGACACTATAAGATCTTGCTCACCGACTTTCACTTCAATAGTTCCTTCGTAACACTGCTGTGGGGTAATACAGTACAAGCTATTGCCTTTCGCATTAATTACTTTTGCTTCTTTCCCGCCTATCTTCACAAAAATAATAGAGGGATCAGTACCAAAATTACTACCATAAATAATCATTCGAGTATTTGCTCCTCCTGATTTAGGAGCAAAATCTGTCACTTCCACTGGTTGGCTTGGATCATAAGGCTCTGCAGATGCATCTTTATCATCTTTACAGCTACTGAAGCAAATCGTAAAGAGTAATAATAGAGTCATCCACTGAAGTCCAATGCTCCCATGTCTCATAGTTTTACATTTCATAATACACTAGATTTAAATTATTGATTATTCTGAACT
>OWJB01000624.1_pt1 | contig 16037 bp, 13 predicted proteins | sample 1732861 | NCBI WGS metagenome assembly OWJB01 (sample SAMN05065762, study PRJEB22554) | human gut metagenome | biome: ENVO:2100002; feature: ENVO:00000062; material: ENVO:00002003 | host: Homo sapiens | place: USA
CACCCTTGAGTTCGTCGGCAGCGTCAGATGTGTATAAGAGACAGTCCTTCTACATATATAGATAATAGAAATATCCATACAGGCCAGGAGCAGCAAAGTGCCCTGAACAGTTCCCAGATCCAGAATCCTTCTGACCCATCTCGTGTAGTACGGGCAGATGGACAGAAAAGCGGTACCGCTGGTGACCAGGGAAATGAAAGTGGCTTCAGCATCCGCAATTATAATGGGAATTATACGGACTTTCTTCAGAAGCTGGGGCAGGAAAATGAAATAAAGGATTCCCTGGGCCGGCTCCTGTTCCGGGATGGAGCCTTTATCGCTAAAGGTGATGAAGACCTGGGAAAAATGGTGCAGCAGCTGCTGGATTCTGCCAGGTTTGAAGAGCCTGGTCAGCTGTTGGATTTTTTAAAAATGCAGGGACAGACTAAATTTTCCGGTACTTTCTTTGAAAACCTGAGAAATCTTTTGCAGCAGGAAGGAAACAGAGGCCTGCAGGAAACAGCCCTCAAATTCCTTCAGGTATTCAATAATTATTCTAGTGGTGAGCATCTTTTAGGGCAGATGCAGGAACTGACCGATGAAATAAAAGGAATGCTTTACACCTCTGCAAGACAGGAATATGCATCGATTCTGGATCAGCTGGACTGGAAGGCAGAAAATGGGGAAACGAAAGAAAATGCCCAGGTTCTGTTTCAGAAGCTGATCCCCTTTCTTTCAAAATATATTTCCCGTACCCATGATTATGGCAGTGTAAGAAGCAGCGTGATCCAGCTGATCCTTTATGGGGCACGTTATGAAAACGGAAGCAGTGTCCTTCTCAGGAGCCTTTTTGAACAAATGGCAGCTAATAGGGATTTTAAACGTTTTTTTGAAACAGAGCCTGAAGAACTGTATGCTGTACTTACCGGTTCAGAAGGAAAAAAAGGAAATATTTATGGAGATATCTTTGGTGCACTTGTGGAAAGAGGAGCAAAAGGAGAAGCCGGGCTGGAACAGGTACAGGATTTTTACCAGCTGATGCGTGGGATGCTGGTAAACGAAAGTGTATATATGCCTGTCAATCATTTTATCCTTCCTTTTCAATATCAGGGAAAAGAAGCTGTATCTGAATTTTGGATCGATCCGGATGCAGAGAAAAAAGAAGATGAGAAAGATGGAGGCAGGAAAATACGCCTTCTGGTGGACTTTGAGATCAGGGGATTGGGAGATTTCCAGCTTCTGGCAGATCTCCAGGATCATAAAATATCCATGGAATTGGGAGTTCCTAAAAATCTTTCTGCCGGTGCCGGAGAGATACAGGCAAAGCTTCAGGAAATATGTACCAGAAACGGGATGCGCGTGAAAATGATGCAGGTACAGGAAAGAAAAGCTCATTACCGTCTTCTGGATGTTTTCCCAAAGATTAGAAAAAAGGAGAATGGAATCAATGTCAGCGTTTGAGCGGTTATTAGAACAAAAGGCAGTTGCACTTCAATATTCACCGGAAAAGGACAGCGCCCCGGTGATCGTTGCTTCCGGAATGGGATATATGGCAGAAAAGATTACAGAAGCAGCCAGAAAGTCAGGAGTTCCTGTTTATGAGGATGATTCCCTTGCAACTCTTTTAAGCAGATTACAGCTGGGAGCGGCAGTGCCGGAAGAATTATATCAGGCGATCATAGAGATCTATATTTACTTTTTAGGATATGTGCCGTCACCGGAGGAAAAAGAAAATGAAGAAAAAGCCGATAATACCTGACAGAAAGTTCAGACACAGACATAAAATGCTTCTGCTCCTCCTTTCAGGAGCTCTGCTGTTTCAGTGGGGAAAGATAGATGCTTTTGCAGCAGCAAAAGAGATAAAAACAGTAAATATCCGTGTTATATCCAAGCTGGAAGCAGGCAGCAAGCTTCCGGATATAAAACTGGAAACGACCACGGTTTCAGATGGGGAAGTAGCAGTAGATGCCGGCGGAAGTAAATACAGCGTTTCCGAGGCAGAATGGACGGATAAAAGCTCCAATGAACTGAAGGCTTCTGAAGAACCTCAGATGAAAGTTACCCTGGAACCGGAAGATGTCAGCGAAGATTATTTTGTTTCCAGCTATAAAAAAGCCAATGTAAAGATCAGCGGGGGAACCTTTGTGTCTGCCAGGAGAGACGGGGATGATCTTGTAGTTACCCTGCGGGTAAACGGGATCAAAGGAGACTATGCTGCTCCGGAAGATGCCTGGTGGAATGAAAAAAGCCTGGGACAGGCTAAATGGGAAAAACCGGATAACACCTCCGGTTATTACGAGGTACAGCTTTACAGAGGAAAATCGAAAGTTTACAGCGTCTCCCAGACCAGTGCGGTCCAGTATAATTTTTATCCATATATGACAAAAACAGGAGAGTATACCTTTAAGGTGCGCACAGTACCGGGAACAGATTCCCAGAAAAAATATGGTGGAAAAAGTGAATGGGCAGAATCCGGGGAGCTTTCCATTACAGACCGGTATGTATCAGATGGTAAAGGACAGCAGTCAAAAAATCCTTCGGCAAAGTCCGGAACCACAGATACAGTAGGCTGGGTAAAAAAAGACAATGTATGGAATTACAGATTTCCGGATGGCTCTATATGTCGGGGTGCATGGCAGTCGGTCAACGGATACTGGTATTATTTTGATGTTAATGGCACGATGCTTACCGGCTGGCAGAAGGTAGCAAATGACTGGTATTACCTGTATGATACCGGGGAAATGGCGGTCGGATGGGCAAAGATCAATGGACAGTGGTATTATTTCTGGCCATTAACGGAAAATGGGCATACACAGGGAACCATGGCTTATGGAGGCTGGAAGATCATAGGGGCGGATTATTACTTTTTCAGAGAAGACGGATCCTTATATACCGGCTGGCTGGAACAGAATGGTTCCTGGTATTACTTAAACACACTTGACAACAGCCTTCAGGGAACCATGTTTACCGGCTGGCTGATCCGGGAAGGGAAAACTTATTTCCTGGATGCTGACGGAGTTATGGTTACCGGCTGGTATCAGGTTGACGGGAATTGGTATTATTTCTGGCCGGATTCAGGTGAAATGGCAAAAAACCAGTATATCAATGGATTCTATGTTAATGAGGACGGGATCTGGTACAGGTAAAGATATGTGAGGAATGGATATGAAAATGATCAGAAAAATACTCCTTTGTGCCGGAACAGGACTGCTGCTTGGAACAGGAAGTTTACAGTCTGTACCAGGGGGAATCTTTCATATGTACACAGTGTATACAGCTTATGGGGCAGACAGCAGCATCATCGAGACCATGAGTATTACATTTAACACCACTTTTGGAGATCCGGAGGAAATACCACAGCCCCAGATCACCATCAGCGGATCAGGGGTATCCATTGGGGATATTTATTACAAAACAGAATATGAAAAATGGAAACCTGGTAAAAAGGTACGGATGGAGATCACTGTGGATGCTGCACAGGGAAAGTATTTTCCTGTGTCCCTTGGACGATCCAAATGCCGTGTGACCGGGGCGGATCTTGTATCGGCGAAAGCCCTGGATAATACCACCATGCAGGTAAAAGTGGACTATACGCCGGTCACTGTTCTGGGTGACACAGCTTTAGCAGGCTGGAGTTCACTTGACTCAGAAAAGGCAGTGTGGAAGAAGGTAGACTATGCTCCGGGCTATACCCTGACTTTATATGGAAATGATAAAGTGGTGAAACGGATGACAGTTACAGGTAACTCTGTCAGCTTAAAGGAGTACATGACAGATCCGGACAAGATCTACTATTATCAGGTAAAAGCGGTCCCGGTTACGGCAGAACAGAAAAAATACTTAAAAGAAGGGGAATTTGTTACATCACAGGAACAGGATGTAGATGACAGTGAGGAAGAGAAGAAAGAAAAAAAACATGCAGCAACTTCCCAGAGCTGCGGTACTGGTCCAGGCGCAGCAGGTTCTCTAAAGGGAGACAACTTTGTTATGCCGGATGGTACTCTGGCAGTCAATACCTGGAAGCTGGTGGGAGGTATATGGTACTACTTTAACGCTGAAGGAAACCGTACCAGGGGATGGTTCCTGTATGGTGGAAAATGGTATTATTTTGATGGAAATGGATGTATGAAGACCGGATGGGTGAACACAGGAAACGGAACATGGTATTACTTAAACCCTGATGGGGATATGAAGACTGGTTGGGTGAACACAGGAAACGGGAAATGGTATTACTTAAACCCGGATGGGGATATGAAGACCGGTTGGCTGTATGATAAAAATATCTGGTATTATTTAAATAACGATGGATCTATGGCAGTAAACCGTTCTCAGGATGGCTGGTACCTGGGAGCAGACGGCGCAGGCCGAAAGGAGTAAGAAATATGAGTTTAGCACCGATAACAGGAGATGGGGGAAAGTTAGCTGCACAGGCAGCGGATCAGACACAGAAGACAACACCGGTCCAGGAATTTCAGGGGATACTGAAAAATGGGCTGAATACCATAAAAGAAGATATGGATTCTATTTTTGAAGAAGCTTCTGCTTTATATCAGATCCCTTCTAAACTTCTCAGGGCGGTGGCAAAGGCGGAGTCAGGGTTTAATCCAAGGGCTGTATCCAAAGCAGGGGCTATGGGCGTGATGCAGCTGATGCCGGGAACAGCCCGTTCTCTTGGAGTAAGCGATCCTTACAATGCCAGACAAAATATCCTTGGGGGGGCAAAATACTTAAAACAAAATCTGAACCGGTTCGGAGGAGACGTAAGCCTTGCATTGGCAGCCTATAACGCTGGACCGGGCAGTGTGACCAAATACGGAGGCATCCCACCATATAAAGAAACCCAGAATTATGTAAAAAAGATCATGGCAGATTATACGGGAAAAAATACGATCCTGGCAGGACGTACGGTGAGTACCGGGACGGATGGGAAAACATCCGGCAGTACAGCAGTGAGCAGCCTTATAGGAAGTGGTCTTACAGGAAGCGGCCTTGGTACATTTCTGGCAGCAGGAAAGGGAGAGAACCTTTCCGGGGAAGACTGGTCTAATATGGTGCAGATCCTCCGTCTTCAGATGATGATGAATATGGGTAAGGATACGGGTACGCTGATCTGACAGACAGATACCAGATTGCTGCGTGCTTTGCACTCCCGCAATTCTGGCCCTTTGACCCTGGTATCAATAAAATAAGGCATTTTGCCGATAATAAAAACAAATGGTTATTTAAGGAAGGTGAAACATCATGCAGGTGCAGAATAACATAGCATCCATAAATGCTGCCAGAAATCAGGGGATCGAAACAGGAAAGCTGAAAAAGTCCCTTGAAAAGCTGTCTTCCGGCTTTCGGATCGTCCGTGCAGGAGATGATGCAGCTGGCCTGGCGATCTCGGAAGGTATGCGCAGCAGGATCAACAGCCTGAACCAGGCGATGAAAAACATTGATGACGGCATCGGACTTACTAATGTAGGAGATGGCGCTTTGACAGAGGTCCATTCCATGCTCCAGAGACTGAAGACTCTGGCTTTAAAATCTGCAAATGGAACTTACGATCAATCCAACAGGGAAACCTTGAACATGGAAAAAGACCAGATCCTTGAGGAGATTGACAGGATTGGTTCTACCACTAAATTTGGAGGAATCTCCCTGTTTTCCAGGGCAGATGCCAATACAAATCCAAAGCCAAATACACAGGGCTGGCAGCCGCCAGTGCTGCACGATACGATCCCGCTCCAGATCGGCGGTTCAGCTCAGGATGGAGAAGTTTTGGATGTAGAACGTTATTATATAGGAAGCAGGGAACTACAGTTGGATCAGACAAATTTTTCCACTGTAGAAAAGGGACAAAAATCTGTGGAATACATTGAAAACGCGATAGAGGCTGTTTCTAAAGTCAGGGCATCCTTTGGAGCTGCTTATATGCATCTGGAGCATACTCACAATAACTTAAGTGTTACAAGTGAAAATATGCAGGCGGCAGAAAGCCAGATCCGTGATACCAATATGGCAGAGGAGATCACAAAATATACCAGCAGTAACATCGTCCTACAGTCCTCTAATAGGATACTTACAAATGCAAATAATCTCCCTCAGACCATACTTGAACTTTTAAAATAAAAATGAAAGAAATAATGAAAAACAGGCTTATGTTTTTTTAACATAAGACGATATCTATATATAGAAAGAAAATTCTGCTGTTCCAGAAAGGGCCCTTGGGACAATAGAAGACAGAGGAAAGGAGTCCACTGCCATATTTTCTTTTATAAAAGGAGGAATTCATTATGGTAATCCAGCATAATATTGCAGCGATCAATTCTTACAGAAACTTAAGTACCAACCAGAGTGCACTGAGCAAAAACTTAGAGAAGCTGTCTTCCGGTTACAAGATCAACCGTGCAGGCGATGACGCAGCAGGTCTGGCTATTTCCGAGACCATGCGTTCTCAGATCAATGGTTTAAACCAGGCTGTAAACAACGCAAACGATGCGATCGGTCTGATCCAGACAGCAGAAGGTGCTATGACTGAGACCCACTCCATGCTTCAGCGTATGAAGACTCTGACTACCCAGGCAGCAAATAGTACTTATACAAGTGTAGCAAGAGGAAACATCCAGGCTGAGATTAAGGCACTGAACAGCGAGATCACCCGTATCGCTCAGACTACAGAGTTCAGCGGTAAGAAACCTTTAAATCCTGACAATGTCGGTGATACTCTTACCTTTTTTATCGGTGCTAATGCAGATTCGACCAACGCAATGACCGTTGAACAGATGCAAATGACAGCTACGGCATTAAAGCTTGATGGGATTACGGTACAGACCCCAACTCTAGCATTCCAGGCAATGGCGTCTATAGATGCTGCAATTAGTACAGTATCTACTTACCGTGCACAGCTTGGTGCTGCCCAGAACCGTCTGGAGCATACGGTAAACAACCTGAAGGTTACTTCTGAGAACATTACCTCTGCGGAAAGCCGTATCCGTGATACTGATATGGCAGAAGAGATCACAGCTTATACAAAGAACAACATTCTTTTACAGGCTGCTCAGTCTATGCTTTCCCAGTCCAACGCTATGCCTCAGGGTGTATTAAGCATGCTGCAGTAATCTTGAAATTGATTCTGCATCTTTTAGGGGATCTGCTTTGCGCAGATCCTCTTTTTTTAAATATGTCCTTTAGAACTTAAAAAGAAGGTAACAGATGATGAAAAAAACCATATCACAGTGTATGATCGTTAAGAATGAAGAAAAAAATATCCGCCGCGCCCTTTCCTGGGGGAAGGATATTATGTGTGAACAGATTGTAGTAGATACAGGAAGCAGTGACCGTACTGTGGAGATAGCCAGGGAAATGGGGGCAAAGATATTTTTCTTTCCATGGATCAATGATTTTGCTGCTGCCAAAAATTTTGCCATTGACCAGGCAAAAGGAGACTGGATCGCCTTTCTTGATGCAGATGAAAGCTTTACACCGGAGGATGCAGCGAAGATTCCGGAGATATTGGAATATGTGGGAGAAGATGTAGACGGCCTTCTTACAGGGATCGTAAATCTGGATGAAAATAACCATATTACAAGCGGCGGCACCATGATCCGATTCTTTGTAAACCGGCCGGAGCTGCGCTATGTAGGAAAAATACATGAAAACCTGGTCAGAAAAGGAGAATCCGGACTGCATCTGATAGATGCTACAAAGCAGCTGGCTTTCCTCCATACCGGTTACCAGGAACAGGAGAAGAAGGATAAGTCCAAATTTGAAAGAAATCTGAACATTATCCTGGAGATCCTGAAGCAGGAGCCTGAAAACTGTAATTATCTTGGATATCTGGGAGATACCTATTGTTCAGGCGGAAAAAATGAAGAAGCAAGGGATGCATACAAAAAGGCGGTGGCAGCCATGCCGGAAAAACTGGAGGTATATGATCAGCGAAGTTCTTATACCTATACAAACCTGTTAAGGGTCTCCCAGTGTCTGAACGCACCGGAAGCCGAGGTGGAAGCTATTTACAAAGAAGCAGTGGAAAAGCTTCCGAAAGAGCCTGATTTTGACTGTGTTATGGGGGACTGGTACTGGAGAAAGGGGCAATATGAAAAAGCGGTACAGATGTATGAACTGGCTATAGCAAAGCTGGAAACCTATGGAACAGTGAACAGGGGGACCATTACCACTTCCATGCTGATCCAGATGTATGAGTGTCTGGGAGAAGGCTGCAGAAGGCTGGGAGATTACCAGAAAGCGGTCCGCTATTGTGTGATCGTACTGAATACTGACCACAAAAATATGAATGCGCTGCTGACTCTGATCAAGTGTTTTACAGAGAGCAATGTCAGCGCAGAAGAGGTATTCCAGTTTTTAGGGAAGATTTATGATTATTCTGATATAAAAGACAAGGTGATCCTTCTGCGGGTGGCTATGGCGATGGGCAGAAAGGATCTGGAGTGGATGTTCAGGGGAATCCTCCTTCCTCAGGAGAGGGAAGAGTTTGATGCAGCCATGGAAATGGCCCAGAGCGGGGCACCGCTGTCATAGACTTTTTTCAACTCTCCCATGAGAAGAGGAAGCTCCCATTCGCAGGTGCTGTTATCAAAGCTGTTAGGATCTGCGATAGAAACATTTCCGTCAGGAAGGAGTTTTGTGATCAGGACAAAGTGACCACCGTTTTGCGTCAGGCTTCCATTACCCATAAGGGCGACCAGGATATGACCGGAAGAAAGAAGGGAAGCTGCGTTTTGGGGCGAATGGTCTGTTACAGATTCTACCTGAAAGCCATATGCAGTAAGGGCAGCTGGGATCAGACTGTGATAGGAGCCGCTCTGGGGGGCATAATAGCCATTGGCAGCAGACCAGTCTGCGATAGTTACCGGGGTAATGGCTTCTCCGCCGTTTGTGAAGCTGGAGATGAGCATAGCTGCAGCAGTAGGACCACATCCATACTGGAACATGGGATCTGAACCGCCGTAGAGATAACTGCTCCAGCGGGTATCCCCCTGATTATAGTAGTACATCGGTCCCATACTGGTATCCAGGATGACAGCATCATAAGAATTGCCATCTGATCCCGGTTTTGCCTCCATATCCAGGTTTTCTGCTTTACCAAGGCTCACAGGAGAGGTCTTATCTGAACTCCCCTGTATTCCGGAAGTATCCTCTGAAAGCTCTGTCCTTGGTGGTGTTCCCTGTTTTGTCTGATTCTGTTTTTTAAAAAAGTCTTCCAGCTCCTGAAATTTACGGTGGCTGGCAGTCTGTACAAAGTAAATGCCAGATCTGGCCTCATCTACGACCTGGGAAGAAAAGCCTGGGCAAAAATAAAAGCTCAGGCTGGCAGTGATCACCGAAACTGCACCGGTAATGGAAAGTTGGATCATCGTTTTCGCAAGTTGGAACTGTTTCAAGGTTTTATTTATATGTTTTTTTTGATTCTTTAAAGTTCTATCTTTCATTTTTATCCATTCATTTCTTATCCGTTAACGAAGGGATAGACGGGCCAGGACAGTCTGACCAATGGTATTTAAAGGACACTGCTGGCATACAGCGCCAATCTTATGTGCCTCCATAGGCATGCCGTAGACAACACAGCTGTTCTTGTCCTGTCCGATGGTATAGGCGCCGTTTTTGCGCATACGCAAAAGACCGGCAGCTCCATCTGCTCCCATTCCTGTGAGAAGAACGCCGATGGCGTGTTCCCGCACATGTAATGCAACTGAGTCAAAAAGCACATCCACAGAAGGTCTATGTCCGTTTACCTTTTCTCCTTCCTGTACACTGACTGCATAGGAGTTTCCAAGAGGTACCACACGCATTTGCAGACCTCCGGGAGCTAAAAGCATAAGACCTTTGCGGATCCGGTCCCCATTTTTCGCCTCCCGTACTTCCATTTTGCAGATCTTGTTTAAACGGTCTGCGTACATGGCTGTAAAACCGGCAGGCATGTGCTGGGTGATCACAACACCTGGGGTGTTTTCTGGAAAATTCTTTACTACTTCAAGAATGGCTTCTGTACCTCCGGTAGATGCCCCGATGGCGATCACGGTTTCCTGGGAAGCTGCCGCAGAAGTCTTTGGTCTGTTAAGAAAAGGATTACCTGCCGCAGTTAAAGGAGAGACTATCCGTTTTTTTGCTGCCTGTGGACTGGCAGGAACGGATGGGAGATGTACATGGGAAGCAGCAGCCACCAGAAGCTTGGAACGGAGCATAGAAAGAAAGATCTCTTTAGACAGTCCATTGGCTTCATCCGGTTTCCGCACAAAATCCACAGCTCCGGCTTCCAAGGCATCAAAAACCCTCAGGTTCAGGGAAGATACCAGGATCACCGGTATAGGGTGGACCGGAAGAAGCTGCTTTAAAAAATCAATGCCGGACATTCCCGGCATTTCAATATCCAGGGTAAGCATATCCGGCTGCAGTAGCGGGATCTTTTCCTGGGCGTCAAGGGCATTTACTGCATATCCTACAATCTGGAAACGGTCATCCGCAGAGAGAGAACGGATCAGCCAGGTGCGGAACAAGGGTGAATCATCCACCACCATTAATTTTAATTTACGATCCATGATCATAATGCCTCCTTAATAAGATAACTGTAACAACGTATGAGATAACCTACGGGATCAGATCTTTCGGTAAATAGCCGGTTCAATATAGGAAAACGGGCAGCTTTCCTTATCCAGGCTTTCAGAATGTCCGATAAATAAGTAGCCTCCCGGAGCGGTAGCATCATAAAAGCGCCTTACCAGTGCCGCCTTCGTAGGACGGTCAAAATAGATCATCACGTTTCTGCAGAAGATCAGGTCAAACTTTTTGCGGAAATGGATGGGATCCATCAGGTTAAAGGAACGAAAGATCACATTTTTCCTTAAAGCATCTGAAACAGTATAGGTTTTATCTCCTATGGGAACAAAATAGCGTTCCTGCCAGGAAGGCGGAAGTTCTTTTAAGCTTTCAAGGGAATATCTGGGATCCATGGCAGAATCCAGAACACGCTGGGAAATGTCCGTAGCAAGGATACGGGTATCCCAGCTTCCGGGAATAGCGGAAAAATATTCTTTCAGATACATAGAAATGTTATAAGGTTCTTCACCGGAGGAGCAGCCCGCACTCCAGATAGCAATAGAACGATCCATAGAATGCTTGTTTGCAAGCTCGGGAAGAATATGCTTCTGGAGAAAATCAAAATGCTCCTTTTCCCGCATAAAGTAGGTATAATTGGTAGTCAGCTTGTTCAACATAACAGAAACCATCTCCGGATCTTTGCCGGAGATGATCTCATCTACGTATTCTGTAAAACTATGGAATCCTTTCTGCTGCAGCATATTAGTAAGACGGCTGGTAATCAGCTGTTTTTTGTGGCTCAGGTTGATACCATAGCGCTGCTGGATATAGGTATAAAGGCGGTTAAAATCCCCGTCACTTAATGTAAGCATTATATGACCTCCTTAGGAATTGGATCTACTCCAGAAGTCTTTCCAGCACCAGCTTTTGTGGTTGACGAAAAATCTTATCACAAAATCAGGTACAGAAAGATTGTGGGAGAACATTAAGGACTGACCAGGGACTTGCAGTCAAAAGACATGAGCACAGTACCATTTTCAAGTGTGATCATACCATCTAACAGCTTCTGTCTGCGTTTGATAGGGATCGGACGTACATCCTGCAGGTCAATGTCGATCACCTGCTGTACGGAATCTACAACAATACATACAGGAAGATCGTCTACATTTAAAACGATAAAGCAGGTCTTACTGTTGTATTCCAAAGCAGGCTTGCCCATATAGAGCCGTATATCTACTACCGGAAGGATCTGACCACGCAGATTGATGATCCCTTTAATATAATCAGGTACCAGTGGAAGATGGGTGATCGCACAGTCATTGATGATCTCCGTTACGTTATTGATACTTAAAAACAGAGTCATATCTCCCGACTCAAAGGTAAGACAGCGTTCAACGGACTGGTTTTCAGCCGGTACGTCTGTCTGGATATTTGTTTCTGTTACTTCAGCCATTTTAAAACCTCCTGTTTACGCATTCTCTACAGCTATGGAATATAAGCTGAGGATATCAAGAATGATGCTGATATTGCCATCACCCATAATAGTACAGCCGGTGATGCCGTGGTCTTTCAGGTTAAATTCACTGAGAAAAGCAGGAAGAGGCTTTACGACAACTTGTTGTTCACCGATCAGATCATCTACAAACAGGCAATAAGAACGATCATTTGCTTCCACCCACAAAAGAATACCATCTTCCATCTGGGTAACTTCAGTAGGAAGGTGATAGAAGGAATGAAGCCGGACGATGGGATAAAAGCGGTCCACACGTTCCACCATTTCATTGCCATATTCATCCTTTATCACCTGATCTGCTTTTACTTTAAAGGACTGACGGATATTGGCGATAGGTATAGTAAAAATAGAATCACCTACTGTTACCTTCATGCCGTCAACAATAGCCAGAGTCAGCGGGATCTTCATGGAAATGGTAGTTCCTTCACCGCAGGTACTGGATACAGAAACGATACCGCCTAAGGATTCTACATTTTTCTTTACAACATCCATTCCCACGCCGCGGCCGGAATATTCAGTTACAGCTGTATTGGTGGAAAATCCGGGAAGCATGATCAGCCCAAGGATTTCCTTCTGGCTGTATTCAGAAGCAGGCTTGGTAAGCATATTCTTTGCCTGGGCTTTTTCAAGGATCTTCTGGGGATCTATGCCATATCCGTCATCCTTTACAGAGATGACAACCTCACTGCTGGTATGGGAAGCAGAAAGAACGATCTCACCCTGGGGATCCTTACCGGCATCAATACGTTCCTGGGCCGTTTCTTCAATCCCATGATCCATGCTGTTGCGTACAATATGCATGATCGGGTCCTGAATGTTATCTACAATCGTCTTATCTACCTCAGTATCTTCGCCCACAATGGTCAGACGGACATCTTTTCCAAGACTTTGCTTCATATCGCGTACAATACGGTTCATTTTCTGGAATACACCGGAAATAGGGACCATACGTAAAGACATGGCAATATCCTGAAGATCATTAGTAAGCTTACGCAGCTGACGGGCTGATTTCATAAAATTATCCCGGTTGTCCCTTGGCAGCAGGTTTAATTCAGGGGAAGATGTAACCATAGATTCTGTGATCACGATCTCACCTACGATATCCATCAGGCTGTCCAGCTTCATCAGGTTGACACTGATCAGATTCTGCTTGACCGGGGTATGAGTAAGCTGCGGAGCCGCTTTTTTTGCAGCTGTATCCGGGGATGAAGCTGTTGATGCAGGTAATTTGGGAGGGGAAACTTTTTTTGTTTCGACTGTCGGAGCCGGAGCTGCTTTTGGGGCATCTACAAGCTCGTAAGAACGGATATGGTTCTGTGTCTTTAAGATCCCTTCAGCTTTGGAAGCATCTTCCCTGGAGTTAAAGGCAAGGAAAAAGCCATTTTCTGCGATCGTCTGGGAAGTATCCTGATCGGTTTCCATATCACTGGGATAAAAACGGAAGTTTACATCACATTCCTTTACTGCATTTACGATCATATAAGCGCGCAGATTCTCCATTCCCACGCCTTCTTCCAGAAAAACATGGAAAAAGCAGGCTGCATCCTTATCATCAGGAAGAGAAGAAGGAGCAGCAGCACCAGAAGCTGCTGGTGCAGCCTGTGAAGCTTCCGGTGCAGCCTGTGAAGCTTCCGGTGCAGCCTGTGAAGCTTCCGGTGCTGCAGGTGCAGCACCACTGATCTTCTTCAAAAAAGAATTGATCTCATTGGAGAACGCATCAATATCAGTAGAAAGAGGTACGCCCTGTTCTACTTTCTCAATCTCGCTCCTTAAGTAATCTTCTGAACGGAACATCAGGTTGAAAAGCTCTTTCTTATGCTCAGGATCCAGAGTTTCGATCCCTTTATCACGGATATAAAAAAATACATCTTCAATACGATGGGCGATCGTGGAAATCGAATTAAATTCCATCATTGCAGAAGAGCCTTTGATCGTATGCATGATACGGAAGATCTCATTTACGTCATCGGTGGAAAAATCACCGTTTTTCTCATCAGCAACCAGCATTTCGTCTAACTGGTCTAAAAGATTGTTTTCTTCATAAAGGTATGCATCCAGAATACTGCTGTCCATACCACTGCTCATATTGTACACCGCCTTTTTCATAATAATCAGAATAGTATTTCTTTTTAACTTATCGGCGGTCGTTGAAAATGGATAAGGGAAATTCAAAAAAGAAACAGTGAATTGATAAAAGAGTTATAAAAAAAAAGAAAACGCCGATAAAATTTTATGAAATAGGATATCTGATCATTTTTGGAGGAAACCGTAAAAATGTCCATCAAAAGAAGAGAAAAAAGAAGACTTTTACAGACAGCAGCCCTTTTAATGCGGGCAAATGAAAGAGTGTACATGGGATTTGGTCAGAATACAGAAGAAGCGATGATCGATGCTCTTTCACAATCTCAGGAGACAGCCCTTTGGTTGGGAACAGAGCTGGAAAATGTGGGAAAAGCAGATCTGGTCCCCCTTCTGGAAGTATATTGTGAAGATCTTTATGAGATGAGCCAGAACCTTCACAGTAAAAAACAGATGGCGAAGCTGTACAAAAAAATAAAGAAAGAATTGAAACTCTTATATGACCATATAGAGAACGAGATCGAAACAGACCGTCTCTGTTTTGTCTTTCTTCCATATAAAGTGTCTATGTGGGATTCTATGGAAACCGTCTGGAAAGCGGCAGATAAGGATCCAGATTGTGATGCTTATGTTGTACCGATCCCCTATTTTGATAAAGACCAGGAAGGAAATCTTGCAGTAGAACACTACGAGGGAGATCAGTATCCACCAGATGTTCCTGTCACAGATTACCGCACATTCCGCCTGGAAGATAAAAAACCGGATGCGGTATTTATCCACAATCCCTATGACCAGAACAATAGATTGACCAGTGTCCATCCTGATTTTTATAGCAGCAGATTGAAGAAATATGCAGATCAGCTGGTATATCTTCCTTATTATACCACAGCAAGCACAGGTAATGTGGAGTCTGTGAAATGTCAGGAGGGAAGCGCCGGTTTTGTGACTTTATCGGGGCCTGTTAATGCAGACTGTATTGTTACGGCAACAGAGCAGGAGAGGGAGCTTTTTATCAATATCCTGTGTTCCTGGATTAAAGGAGTTCAGGCAGAACAATGGGAAGAGAAGGTACAGAACTTTGGATCACCAAAGATTGAACGTGCCCGTGATACGAAAAGACAAGATGGATCTCTTCCGGAAAAATGGCAGGAATGTCTTTACAGTCTTGACGGATCCAGGAAAAAGACAGTATTTTACGGTCTTTCCATTGAGGCACTTTTAAACCAGCCGGATATGATGAAAAAAATAGAAGAAGTCTTACTTTATTTTAAAACAAGAAAAGACCTTGCTTTGTGGCTGCGTCCTCACCCACTGTATGAACAGACACTGAAGGTGATGCGGCCCCAGCTTTTACAGAAATATAGAGAACTTCTGGCTTCTTATGAAGAAGAAGGCTGGGGAATCCTGGACAGCGGATACGATCTTGATCTTGCCATTGCTTCCTGCGACTGCTATTACGGGGATTACAGCTCTGTAGCCCAGTTGTTCTGGGAAACAGGAAAACCGGTTTTATATCAGGATTCCCTGGTAAGAGAAAAGGAATGTAAGATACCATGCTGGCCGGGAGCTTTTTGGGAAGATGAAAAAGAAGTGTGGTTTGTTCACGGAAAAGTAAACCTGCTGTTTCATTATGATAAACAAATGGACAGACTTTTCTGCATAGGAAAGATTCCGGGAGAATTGGCATTTAAGGGAGACCTGTTCCGTTCTGTTGTACGGGTAGAAGACAGACTGTATCTTATCCCATATTTTGCCAGAAACCTGGCCATTTACCATATAGATAGGGATCAGTTTGAGTCCGTACAGATCCGTGATGCAGAGCATTTTATAGAACAGCCGTTATTCCTGAAAGGCTTTCAGCGAGGGAATGTACTATATTGTATGCCAGCATGGTATAACAGCATCCTTTGCATAGATCTTACTT
>OWJB01000648.1_pt1 | contig 15789 bp, 14 predicted proteins | sample 1732861 | NCBI WGS metagenome assembly OWJB01 (sample SAMN05065762, study PRJEB22554) | human gut metagenome | biome: ENVO:2100002; feature: ENVO:00000062; material: ENVO:00002003 | host: Homo sapiens | place: USA
AAGGAGGTATTAAGTATATGAGTGTCGCGATAACTTTTGACTATATGTATGAAGCATACCTTGAGTATCGCAGAAAGTCAGGACTTAAAGAGTCAACTATCTTTGGACTGGTTCAGTTCCACAGAGATTGCAAAAAGAACTTTCCGAACCAAGATATGCTGACAAATGAGATGGTAGATGTTTGGGTTGCGAAGCGAGATACAGAAACAGCATCCTCAAATCGCTCCCGAATCGCACCTGTTATAGGCTTTCTAAAATATGCATTGGTGAGAGGCTGGCTTAATTTTGATATTCCGCAACAACTCCCAGTGAAGCAGGAAAGGTCAATTCCACATGCTTTTACAAATGAAGAACTTCGTAATTTCTTTAGGGCTTGCGATGAGATTGAGGATATGCCATATACAAATGCCAAACTTAAAAGAATTGAGGTTCCGATATTCTTCCGTCTATTGTATAGCAGCGGAATGAGAACAACAGAAGGGCGATTGCTGAGATGTGAGGATATCAATCTAAATACCGGTGTAATAACTATCCGCCATACAAAGGGATACAATGAACACGTCATAGTATTACACGATACAATGCGTGAGGTGCTTGTGGAATATGATAAAACAGTCAGCAGACTTGTGCCCAACAGACAATATTTCTTCCCTGCATATCAAGATAAGTGTCATTGGAATCTATGGGTTTCAGACTGCTTTAAGGAAATGTGGCTTAAATACAATTCAGCAAAGGCCGTTCCGTATCAATTAAGACACAATTATGCCATAGAGAATATCAACAAGTGGACAAATACCGGCTATGAGGTACATGATAATCTAGTTGCACTCAGCAAGTCGATGGGGCATAGTTTATTAGCAAACACCCTTTATTATTACAGCCTTGTACCCAAGTTACACAAAACCATTGAAGAACTCTCAGGAGCTAAGTTTAACCAAATAATACCAGATTTACCAGATGAAGAAGACTGAAGCATTAGAACTTGCAAAATACTATGCGAGTTGGATGGACGAGAATACAATATGCAAAAGTGTAAACACAGTTCGTGCATATTCTTTTGCAGTTAAACTATTCATGGAATTCCTTGAAACAGTCAAGGGAATACACCAAGCCTCATTTTGTATCTGCACGGATCTGTCATATGATAACATTGTAGAGTGGCAAGGTTGGCTTAGAGGCATACGTAAATGCTCTGCGGAAAGCTGTAATGCGCGGCTTGCATCCCTTAAATCGTTTTTGAAATATTTGGGTGTTCGTGATTTGAAGTACAGATATCTCTACCTTGATTCCTTGAATGTTAGACGGCAGAAGGAGAGTAAAAAGAAAGTTGTCGGTATGAGTGAAATAGCTGTAAAGTCATTGTTGCAAGAACCGGATGTACATACAGCAACGGGGTATCGCGATGTAATGTTCATGACTATCTTATATGGGACAGCTGCCAGATTGGATGAAATATTGTCAATTAAGGTTGGTGATTTGGAACTTGATGTAGAAAATGCCTATATTACTGTACGTGGTAAAGGGAATAAACTTAGGACATTATACCTTTCTCCCAAGGTGGTGAACAACCTACGTAAATATATCAACAAATTCCATGGAAAGAATGCAGATCCAGAAAACTATCTTTTCTATTCCCGGGTGAAAGGTAATAAGTCAAAAATGACTCAAGAGGCTATGAACAAACGACTTAAAATATACGCCAAAGCTGTACATACACAATGTCAGGATGTGCCAATCGGTTTGCATGCCCACCAATTTCGACATGCAAAATCAACACACTTGCTCAATGATGGCATGAATGTGGCTCAATTATCTAAGTTGTTGGGGCACGCTCAACTGTCCACAACTATGGTTTATCTTGATATTACAACAGATATGCAGGCTAAGGCCATGATGGAAATGGAAGATGAAAAAACCAAGAGTATTCCGAGAAAGTGGGAAAAAGGAAGAGATAAACTATCCTCACTATTTAATCTCGAAAAATGATATAACATTATCCTAACTTGGCCTGTGATAAGAATCTGGATTCCAGCATTCTTGTAACCTAAGTTAGGATAATGTTTAAGTTAGGATAATTTATGTTATCCAAAAATCAGGATAACATACGAGACATACTCAGACATGTATCTATTCAAACAACGGAAATTTATGCAAGAGCAGATTCCAAGCAAAAGAGAGCAGCTATAGAAAAAGCCTATACAAATATATCACCTAAAATAGAGCCTCTATGGGAAAATAATAAAGACCTGCTTGTGTGGTTGAAATCTTTTTAATTTTATGTAAAGTAGTCGGGATGAATGTAGTATGATAATCAGTATATTATCTTGATTACTTTACATAACCATTTGCTACACATAAAAGGGGAGGGTAAACTCCATTTTACCCTAAAATACAGGAACGATTATTTTTGAATATTATATCTTTTATGGGAACTATATGGCATCAAATCTATAAGAGAATGATATATAATGACTATATATCAGATTGATACAAATCGCACTTTGGTTCAAGCGTGGGGACGTGGTATTGAGCGTATTATTATAGCTTGTAAGAATGACGGATTTTCCATGCCGGAATTCCGTTAGGATGCTTCAGGTATTTGGACGGTATTTCAAGTTTAAGTATTCGGAAAGAGCAACTACCCAAAAGGCTACCTAAAACCTGACGGAGCAACAGCAGGCTATGCTATCTTTCTTAAAAAAGCATCCCGAATGACCCGAAAAGAGATAAGTGAAAATCTTCTCAACATCACAGAAGATGGTGTTAAGTATAATCTTTCACACCTTCAAGAACTTGGATTATTGGAGCGTATTGGAGGTAGAAAACAAGGTTATTGGCAAATTATAGAGTAAAAGCTTATGGATGATTTAAGAGAATTTGAAAGTTGGCATGAAGATTTAGTGGCATGGGAACGCTTTCAAGATGAACTTGAAATGATTAATGGAGAAAATATATCGGATAATTCGCATGAGTTTGACAATAAAGAACGACCTTTGCACTTGGAAATTTTCACGCAACCTTGCGCAAAGCATAGCAAACCAATGGTAGAGCAATCGGAGGAGATTACAGTTGAGTAGCTTTTAGCATAGCGTCCATGTCTCAAGATTTTCATCACTTAAAATCGGGTAGGAGGTAAATGCTAATCGTAGAAAGCTATTTATTTCCTACTTTCACACTTACCGACCTCCCACACCACCACGCATGCGATTCCACACGCGGCGGTTTCGAGCTTTCTCATCTTTCGATGTGTGGCAAGTTGTTTTCAGCCATCCCTTTGAGTAACATCACTTCTATCCTATTGTCTGATTCCGTCCTATCGTGTGAATAGAGAACTCCTTTCGGACATCTGACTACAAAAGACTCGCAAGGTAGCAGCCATTTACTATTGCACTGCTCGATTCAGCCCTTCCCTATGGGTACTCGTACCCTAGGTACTATGGCCTCAGCTGACTTCTCACGGCAAGCTTTACTCCGTACATTTAGTAAAAAAAACTAGTACGCACGTCCGTGAGACAATACTCATGCCGAGCATACAGCAAAACACCCCTATGTATTTTCGCTAAAATACGTAAGGGGTGTTTACATAAACAAAACAAGCGACCTTCACAGGCCAAAATCCAATAAGGAAAACTTATCGGAAAATCATTTTATTCCTTTTGCAGGGCATGAAACTTCGCTTCCAATCGAACCCGCCAATAATAAAAACCTCCACAGGAGATTTTACATAAAATGGTATATTCAGTTTTTTTCTTCTGGAGCACGCGCAACAAAGGAGTATGCAAGAATCTGTCCGGTTCGGAAACACGAACCCTGACTATTTTACACTCTTCTTGATCCGCAAAAGGTATTATCCAGTCCATATCCACTATACCTAAAAGAGAATAACAATAAAAAGCAGAACGTTCATAAGCATACCACGCCCCCTCTTCCTGATATAAGAAAATACAACCTGTATTCTTTTCTTCCCTTTGCAATATCTCTTTTAAGTCCATATTATATCGTTTTACTGAATAACTATTATTTTATCGGCCACCGTCTTTTCCCCGGAAATAGAAGTTTTCAGCACGGTTCCCCGTTTATTAGTCCCCGTAAGGACATGCAGGTATGCATGAGAATTATACTTACTGCTAACTTCCGATACCATACCATTTCCCGGACAATCACCGGGAGAACCGGCAGAAGGATGTAAGAGGAGCCAGTTTGTAGAAGACGGATTGATAATCCGTACATGCCAGTTTTTATCGATAGGGTTCACCAAATCAAACACATAGGAATCGTTATCCTTCCGGTCTGATATGATAGGATTCCAGCTGATCTGAACCGGCAAAGAGAGATTATCACATGCCATCGTCAAAATTGTAGAAACAGGATCATTGGCTGAAGATGTAAAATCACCTGTTATCCGATATTTATTACTTTCTACCAGTTGGGCATTCACATTGCCAAGCCATGTGCAGTTCTCCGGCAAAGTCACTACTGGTGAAATACCACGACTGGAATACACAGTACATATTTCAACACCGATGGCGGACGAAGTCCCTCCCGTTTTACCATATAGATTGAGCATATTGTTTGACGAAGACATTCGTGATTGCCCATCAGCAACAGTACATGAGAATTCTGTATCTTCATCCTGCAGTTCAACTTTCAGCATATTCGAAGGAGCAGAAGTTGTAGCTGTTGCCACACTTTCATATCCGGGACCATTAACACCAATAATGGTAACGATATAACGGTGATTACGTATGATATTCAACGGAGTCCCGTTACCATCAGTCATTACTATTTTATAATACCCAGACTTTCCTTTATAGCTACCTTTAAGTATCACTCCCATATAACTGTCAGTGGTACAATTACGTTCGTAAATGTATAAAGAAGGCTCCGTAGCATATACCCATCCCTTACGATAATCCAGATAATTACTGCCAGTGATTGGATTCACCGTAGCAGGGGTGGTTACAATTCCCGTACAATCTGCAGGAGCTAAAAAACCACAGCCAGCCCCCTTATGTACGGTTACCCCTTCAATTACAAAATCATTTAATCCACTGTCACCTACAGTACCCTTTTTCACCTGAATACAGGCTGTAGCACGCAACAGTTTCACTTCGTTGACCGTTGACACGACGTTAATTCCATCATCCAGAACAAAACGTCCCCACATAACCAACGGCATTACATTATCCAGCAAGGTACTTTCTCCATTGTCCACATTCTCTAATGAGATGGTCCGTAAAGAAGAAATAGCCGTATTTTCAGACATATTCGTGTTCAAATCATCAAAATTCAAACGGTCCGTCATACCGTCAGCTGTACGGCCATTAGCAACCAAATGAATAATACGTTTCTCCGAGGTAGCATCCAGTCGTACAGTAAAAGCTACTCCAGTTCCTGTAGTAACCATTTGACTACTTTCCACCTTCACACGTTCCATAAATTGGGCATTTCCATCGAAAACCAAAACATCCACATTACTAATATCCGTGTCCGTATATGAACGGGTAGCAGCATTTACAGACTCCGGCTGGGGCAATGTCACCGAAACGGTGACATTTACCTTGCCATAAGTTTTTGGGGAGACAATAGCATTTTCTTCGCCGTTACTACACGAAACAAACATAAAAGCTATCAGCAAACCTATAATATATTGTATTTTCATGTTATTTATTATACGTTTTGTCATACATATAAATCTATTTTCCACTGTATATAATCATCAGAACGTTTATTCCCACTTAGTTCCTTTCCAGGCAATTTTCGCAGTATGCTTTTTACGGTCATATACAATATCGCAAATATGGTCATATTGATGAGAACCATTCTTTGTTACTCTAAACTGCTCCGTTTGGGTATAAACCAGAGAACCGCCCGAATTGACAAAGTTCGTGCCTTTCTTTTCCATTGTGCCTCCTGCATAAGCATAGACATTACAAGTCATAGGAACCCCCTGATTAGTACTGTACCATCCAGCATTCACCTGAAGAGTGACCGTACGTGGTAGCATCCCCGCCGTAGTAGGAGTTGTTCCATGCTGTCCCGGATAAGGTGCGGCATTAAGCAACGGTGCATTAAAAAATGCTGTTTCACCTTGTCCGGCAGTTGCATCACCACCCCATTGCAACAGTGTAGAACCATTGTATAAAACAGAACTATTCAAACCCCAGCCAACAAACTTATCCTGGAAAATAGATATGGCACTTGTATTATAAGCAACCCCATTCACTTCAACCGATGTGGGGTTTCCGGTAAATCCGACTTTCACGTCCACATCGCCCTTAACCCAAACAAACTGTACGACAAAATACTCAAATTCGGGAATGCGTACAATAATATCTTGTAACACGGATACTTTAACCCGATAGTCAGGATCATCAGTATGTCCTAATATTATCTCCCCATAACGTTCTTCTTCGTTAGGCTCACGATCACAGCCGAAAGTAAAAATCCCTGTTGTTGGATTATAGTTCGTTACTGGTGCAGGATGTATCCAATCCGGCTTACTTATTACCTTCAAACCGTGGGTAGGACCACCATATACTGTAACATTGTCCACTGTACATACTGTATCTGAATGCAAAATGGGTTGCGCCACCTCTATCAAATCATCGACAATGCCAATGAACAAATTACTTAAATAAACAGTATCCGTATCAAGAGTAGTCATATTCTTAAAGACAACCTGCCCTTCTCCGTAATATTCATCATAATATGAATCATCAGTGGTGGAAGTCCTTGTAAAGTTTACAGATGTATTTCCTGCCACCCCTTGATTAATAGCAGCAGTCGCCTTAGGGCTTTGCGCAAGTAATTTCCAATTTCCACCGACACACTGTACAGAAAGATCAGATGTCGGGTGGGGCGGACTAAACTGAAGTCTCTTAGTACTCACCTTAATAGTCCCTTCATCCGGTCTTTGCGTAACAGGAATCTTTTTTGTTACATTATTAGCCTTAATGGTAATAAAGGAAGTACGCGGACTATTATCCACATAAGTATCCACGTTAGCCGTGATCTCAACCGCATGACTGTCTAGCTTCCTTACGGAAGTAATCCATGATGCCTCTACCGCCTTTTCTACGGTGAAATCCGGAGCATTCGTATTCACATGTATGGTGTCCTTGAATGCCAGTCCGACTGATGCCTTGTCCGTATAAAGCAACGTTTGTGACAAATCAGCATCCAAATCATGATCTTCCCACTCAAGAATCTCTGTGGTCACATCAAGCTTGCCTCCTAAAAAAAGGCGTACAAGTAATGTGCCGTTCACACGCGGTACACGAGGTACCAACACATCCGTTTTTTGAAAACGTACCCCTCCCTCACAAGCCAGGTCAACGCTAAGTTTCAAATGGCTTGTAGTTGTGTCAACGGGGGAAGCGCTCAAATAATCATTCCCTTTATGCGCAGGAATTATGAAACTTAAAGTATCGCTATATTGATGCCCCTCTTGTGACATGTTATTATGTATCGTGAAAGTTCCTGTCATAGGGTCTGCGCTTACTGCCGGATTGTTCTTGTCAGGATACAGCCCTCCCTCCCAGTTAAGGGTCGTAGGAACGTTCGTCACTTTCAGTGTATGCTCCCCGTTCACATCCAGCCCCCCGGCATCAGCTATCACCACTTTCACCAGAGCGGCATTACGTACCAGAACAGCCGATTCTGTAGATGTATTAGCCTGGTTGGCAACAACCTGCTGGCCCGCAAGATAAGCAGTACGCAATTCCGGTATAGACGGTAAAACTCCATCGGAAGAACGGGTTTCCCACATTTTCAATGCGGAACGGGCCTGTCCACGGACAGGCTGGATTACCTCCCCGTTGATATCCGCATTGGCGCCAAGCAACATAAAGTCCCACTTTCCCGCCGCAATCGACATACTAAGACGATCCGTACCATAAGTTACATCCGGCACCTTTTGTCTAAACTGTCCCACAGCCGATCCCTCCCCGTCAAAAAGATAAACTTGAGTATTACTGATAATACTCCCGAGGGATCTTGTCATTACAAATGTCAGGGAAGGACACCCCCTGTCTGTTACACGTTCCGCCTCCCTGTCATCTGTACATGCAAATATTAAAAGAAACAGCAGATATACCAATAATATATTTACTCTTTTTCCTCTCATAGTCTTTCATTTTTTAGCAATACACCCTAAGGAGAACAGGAGCAGCCCCCTTGCTATGTTGTCTCTGTCAAAACCGCTCTAGCTCCCCATAGGAACATACCTTATTTCCGAATTGTAAATTCAGCCACGCTTTCCGTTGCGGCTACACTTACAGGCTGCGCGCCGGCTGGCTGGTTGATGGATTTTATTTTCAGTTTCACCTGTTTTTCCGTATTATCAGTACTGTATAATACTACACCATTAACGTTAGCCGAACTATGATTGCCGTCACCGCTTACACGAAGGTCATGCAAGTTCGTGAAAACAAAATCCCGGCCTTCTTTTGCCGTGGCATCGGGAAGCGCAACACAATTCACTATAATATCACTGCCCGTGGCGTTGGTCAGTAATGCACCGTCTGATGCGCGCAACAGGGAAACGGTGAAGAACCCGGACACTACATTATTATTCACCCTGTGGTCACCGAGCGAAGTGACAGCCAAACGTGCAGGCTGGTCAACAACGATGCCGCTACAACTTAGCAACTCACCGTCAAACGCGACATTGGAACCGCTCAAGCTATATACCTTGCTGAAATTCACAACAACTGTCTTGGGAAGTTCATAACGGGTGTCGTCCAAAGTCTTGACACTGAATGAAGCTCTCCGGGAACCATTGGGAAAGACAACCCTTGGAGCCAGTTCCATATCGAAATCAAGCGCATCCGCCGTACCTTCACCATAACTGCCGTCCACCACAATATTGGCACCGGTTGCATTGGTCAAAGCGGTGCCGTCGGTTTTAAACAGTCCCAATTCATACAGGATATCCTTCGAACCTTCTTCACCACGTTCCGTACGCACCAGCTTCACTATCGCCTGCTGGTCCTCGATAACTGCTTTTCCTACCGGTTTTACCAAATAGCTTTGTTGTACGTTGGAAAGCAATAGTTCAAAAGTCTTCACACCCTCAACCAAATCATTTGCCTTTACCGGTACCTCGATCTCCTGTTTCACCAGATAACGGTCCGCTGTCCCACGGGAGGGTGTAAACGACAGTTTTCCTTTTACCGGGGTAAAATTGTCCGCCATAGTGGCCGATACCTCACGCGTAGCATAATCCACGCTTACCGGAACAGGCGCCCCCTCCTTTGTTGTCGCATATCCGGTCAATGTCACTGTAAACACTGCCGTAGCCATTCCATTCACCGGTTTGGTTATTTTCAGGTCCGACACATAAAGACCATGTCCCAATTTCACCAAACGACTTCCGTTGCCCAGAAAAAGAAGTTCACCGGATGCAGTGGTCAACGCCCGTCGGAAAACGGACGGTTTATTGTCCGTAACATAACGGTCAAACTCTTTCTCGCCACCGGCGGAATACATGCAAACTCTGCCTTCATCCGATGACAACAACAGGATCTCGCCGTTATTGGTTACTTTTATCTTGTCAAAATTGCCTTCAATTGTGCGGTCAAATTCCGCCTTCCCGGTCGGTTGAATACGGACAAACGTTCCACGGCGTGCATTCACGTCATAAGTGGTCACTACCGACTCACCCGTATTCCGATTCATGCCAACCCCTTTTACGTGACCGTTGGACGAACCGGAATACAAGGCTGTCCCGTCGTTACGCAGTAGGGCGTAATAACCTTTGGTCCCGCTTCCCCCTATCAGAATATTACCGTTGCGGGCAACCTGCAGATGATTCAATACCGTTACACCTCCGTTGGCAGGAATCAGTGTCTTGCCGAAAACAATATCACCTTCAGGGCGAATCTTGTAAATGATGCCACCGTCCACCGGCGAGTTGCCGGTTATTATTACCGAGCCGTCATTTACATTGGCGCTCAATCCGGTCACCGTATACTTTCTTGCCGGAATAGCCGTCATATAATAAGGTTTTCCTTTGTCATCCAGACGGACTACCGTAGTCTGCTCCCTCTCCCTCTCGCCTGAAAAAGCAGCGCAAACATACTCGGTGGTGTTACCCAACACGGCAAACTGGTTGCAATAACCGCTGCCGGCATTCTTATACTGATAAACAATCTTGCCGGATTTATCCGTCTTCAAAAGTATGCCCTGGCGTTCATTCGCTCCTCTCGGTTCTGTTCCGGAAAGCAGGAGAGAACCGCTCCGCAGTAAAGCACCTTTCAAAAAATCACTGCCTTGAGCCCCGCCATATATATTGGTTACCAGCTGTCCCTTGCGGTTCACTACAACCGCCCGTCCGCATAGGGTCGCATGCCCTCTCCCGGCTTTGGAACCCAACACGGAAGACTGACCGACGATAAGGACACAATCATTATCCACTCCCGTTACCTCGTTCACATTAGTGAATCCGACCAAAGGCAACGAAAAAACGACTTCACCTTCCCTGCCGACCCAGGTCAAATTATATTTCTGTCCTTCCTTGCCTACCATGGCCACCTCATCAGCGGGCAGCAGACAGAACTGCTGCACCAGGTTTTTATCGCCATATTTTTTGTCAAAGACCACCGGCATATACTGGGATTTCACCTGCGGACAGAATATGGCAATCAGCAGGAGCAACAAACACACTCTGTGAATTCTTGTATTCTTCATATATCGTTTACTTTTTATATTTCTATCTCTTGTTATATATATCCACACGCCTTGCCCGGCGGTTCACTTGTATCCAGTCGATACCGTTCTCCGGCCAGTGATAACTTTCCACTTCCTCTTTCACTTCTTCGGGAGAAAGTTTTATCTTACCATGGGCTTGTATCGTAAAGTGTATATCCATACCGTGCTCACGCAAAAAATTCGCAACCTGTTCAGCCCTTCGTTCAGACAACCTGTAGTTATAGCTTTCACCTCCCATTTCATCAGCAAAGCCGTCAAACCTCAACTCTGAAAAACGGTAAGAGCCCATTTCACCTATGAAACGTTCCAAACGTCGGATCGATTCACCCGTCAAGGCGGCAGAATCAAAATCAAAATAAAGACTCATCAACAGCCCCTCCGGCGCATATTGCTTCAACGCGACAGTCTCCTGACAGATGTTCTCCGCCGTCCCGTTCAACAGCAGCGCGCCTCCCAGAATAGCATCCTCCTCGCTCATTCCATAAAAAGGCGTCCCTTGTTGGGTGCCCAGTTCTTCTACAGTACGTAAATAGTAAATATCATCCCTGGAAGCCATATCACGGTCAGACACAAAATAAGCGTTCCGCAAGTCAAGCGGGCACATATAATAATCATTGAAAACAGAATTCACAGGATAAGGAAAATGGCTGATACTGCCCGGCACTGCGCCGTCCTTGTCAAAAAAAACGCTAAACAAGTCATATCCACCAAACCCCGGCAACCCGTTGGAAGAAAAGGTAAGACGCCCCTTATAAAACACAGGAAAAATCTCGTCCCCTTCCGTATTTATTTCCGGACCCAGATTCCGGGGAGTACCCCATGTACCGTTTTCTTCATCCCAATGCGCAATATACAAATCAAAGCCCCCGTAGCCACCCGGCATGTCCGAAGTGAACAACAATGACCTCCCGTCATTCAACAGGCAGGGGTGGGCATATGACGACATCGGATCCTGTGAAAATACAGGCTGGTATCTGGAAAAACGCCTTTTCCTGTTTTTTAGTACGGAATAAAATAGTTTGGTACGAAACGGGCGGTATTTTTTGTTTACCATTTCAACAGTCGTTTTCTTTTTGTCGTACTCAATGACAGTCGCTACCATCGCATGCATGTCAGGAGAAAAAGCTACCGGACCGTTCTGGAGGTCGGCAGGAATCTTGCGGAAATAGTCGTAATACTTCGGCGACTTGCGGTTCACACTGTCCGGACTGCCCGCTCCATTTAGTATATAATAGTGTGTACGGTGGAAAAACAGTTTCCCCGGATCATTGAACCGGCTGTAACTTATGGCATAAAAAGGTTGTCCGTCATAATTACCGATCCAGAATTCAGAATTGTCAGTATTCAGAGACAAACGTTCGGCCGAGAAGCCCGGGTCTTCCTCCATGGAATGACACATGGCGAGTGCTTCCAATGTGTTCTGATACCGCTGGTAGCGACTATAAACATCTTTATAGGCGTTATTCAAGCAGATGGCTTCTGCCTGGCGGACCTGTCCCTGAAAACGCAGGGCATCCACATATTCACAGACATCCTCCACACCAAGCAGATATGGACGTAACTCCATCGCTTTGCCATAATGCTCTGATGCCCGGCCATATTCGCGAACCATGAAGTACAAGCGTGCCACTTTCAAATGAAGCGCGGCACGGGAATCCGCATCCGTTTCGCGTTTTACGGCTGTTTCATACTGTGACAGTGCCTTATCAAACTTTTGCCTGACAAAATTACGGTCCGCCCGCCGTTCAACCCGTCCTATTTTCCGCTCCTGCGCAATAGAAGGCGTACCACCTTCCAGCACAAAAAGGAATGCAGCAGCGGACAGGAAAATTTGTATCTTTTTCTTTCTCATCTTCAGCAACTTTTTATCAGTAACATTAGCGGAATATATTGTAAGTAAGGTTGACACCAAACTTGGTCGGCCCAATCCAGGACTTCGTCTTTTTACGTTCCAAAGGGTAGTTTACATACTCGCCCCCCAGATAAAATTTATCGTATTGCAGATGGGCATAGCCTATACCGATATTCAGGTCAAGCCCCAAACGCGAATTGAAAGCGAACTTATATCCCGTTGAAATACCACCGGAAACTCCCCAGCCCTTACGGCGGAAGCTCTGTAACGGATCATTATGTTTCAACAGACCTATATTGAAATTCCCATACATGGCGTAAGGGCCAAAATAAAAACCGTCCCATGAATCATTGGTATAAAAATTACGGGGATTCACATAATAGCGTACTTCTGCCGCAGTTTGAAGAACACGGAAGACTTCTTCATGTTTCTTAAACAAATATGGGACCCACATAACTTCTCCATTCACAGTGAGCTGCCGGGTCAATGTATATTCAAAACCGACATTGGGTGAGCCGGTCAACCATAAAGGGATATTAACTTTCACACTTTGTGCCTGCATCCCGCTAACAAAACAAAGCAAGACGGCAAGACTTAAGATATGCTGTATTACTGGTTTCATGATTCTTCTCTTTTTATTTTATATATCATTCCAAGTCTGTATTTCCACCCTCTATATCTTCATTCCATCCTACAATTGATATCTTTATAACAGTGTAAGAGTCGATTTCAATTATGATACGGCGCCCCGGCAACAACCTTATAGGCATCCCCGTATTCCTGTCCTTTACTTCGACAGGCAAATGGCTTATAACAGTTTCACCGTCTCCCAAAAACGTATAGTTCAACCTCATCGGCTCGTTCTCCAAGGAGGGCAAATAACAGTGTTCAACCTCCAGTATTCCGGTACCTTCCTGTACGGGAAGCCCGCCAACATGATACATACAGTCATCCGGAGTCAGGCGGGAAGGTATTGTCTCATTTTTGAGATATTGCATAACAGAAACCCCTTCCGCCAACACTTGCACTTTCTTTATGCGTGATACGTCCTCGGGGAAATTCTTGAAGCGCACGGTCACGCGACCGGTATAATGTTCCAGATGTGCAGTATCAGTTTGTAAAACGCCTGTATGAATAACAGCAGGTGCAAATCTTTGGAATTGTATATCTGAAGGCTGTATATAATGATTGTCTCCGGAAGGGCTGCTTTTTAATATAAAAGCAGAATAGTCCAGATGTTGCCCGTCCACAAATGAAAGGCTGTCCATATTAGTATAGCAATACACCTTATACTCACCGGGTGGTAACCTGAAACTGAACAACCCCGTCGCTATGCGAGGGTCTTTATCCCAGGGGGAAGTTGCATAGCGTTCACCCGCCAGGGCACCGGCATTATCATAAACCAGCACACGGCAGTCGCTGACTGTTTTATTCAAAACTTCAGGCACAAAGACTTGATAGTTGGTTTCATCTTCAAAATAATCATATGTACATGAAGCCAACCAGAGCAGGAATACCACACTAACAAGCAATATTATGAGAACCCTGTTTTTTCTCATATTCTATAATTTATTCATTATTAAAACCGGTTATAGCAAGGGACAAAGTTATTTCTGCCCCTGCCATAAACCGGAGAAGAGGTGGGTAAATTTACAGAATTATAGATGACTCTACTATATTACCATTCCAAGGAGCAGGTTCACTGACTGTGATAGTCAAATCACCATTTACCGTAGGTTCAACAGGAACAACCGTTGTTCCCCCCGTGCGTAAGGTAAGGTTTACTTCACGAATGACATTCGGTACAAAATTTTCTTTGATTGTACCTGTCCAATATATAGGGGTATTAGAAGATAATTTAGTTCCGTCAGCCAAGACATGTCCTGGTTTACCGGTTGCAGAAATAACAATGAAATACTGGCGGGCAGCAGCAGCACTGGCAGTACTTGATACATTATTATTAGCACGTCCACCGTTATTCGGGAATACCACAATGTCTCTCCACATTGTAAAATTACCACTTCCCAATACTGTACCGGTATAACCACTTGTCGGTTCGGCAGTCTTAAATGTATCTGAACCAAAAATAGACAAAACGTACTTATCTTTTGAAAGAAAATCAGGCTTTACACCGCCGTTATCTCCTGCCAGAACGCCCATTTTCTCGGGTAAACGATAAATCATGATAGAAGCATTCTGGGCGAAATCTACTGTAGATTCATTATCAACACCGTTTTGTCCTTCTTTCACATTCAAGCGAACCCGCATCAAAGAGACCTCACGCGTCAAAGAAACCGTAGGAGTAGCAGTGGTTCCTTGCGCTATTGTCACATCACTAGATCCCATAAATATTTCAGAAGGCTCTATATAAGCCGTATTGCCGGCAGTGGTTTGTTCCGAACTACAGAAAGTAGGGAACGCACCTCCTTTGTAGGTCATTACCAGATTCGCCGCATCTTTCTGACGCACGTTCCACATATCCCATTCCATTGCCGTAGTACCACCATCCAAGTAGGTTACAATATTATCGCTTGAACTTTTTGCGTTGGCAACGGCAACCAGTTTATATGTACCGACCGGTATATCCGTATAAGTAAAGGTGTTGCTACCACTCGCCGGAGTTGCTATTGCAGAGAAACGAATAAGATTCGTTGTTGCATCATAAAGTAAAAATTGCACCTGTTTGATATTGCTCCATGAGGTTGCAGGGATGGCAGTAGATTGGGCCGCCCTGGTCCCTACTCCTGTACTTTTATCACCAACACCTGCAAAATTCAACTGCACAACGAGTTTGGACTTTGCACCTTCACTTCCATCATCAGGGAGAGAACCGTTATTTTCTGAACATGCCCCCAATACCATTGCTGCAAACAATGAATACACTAAAATTAATTTTCTTTTCATAATCATTTAATTAAATAAAACATATTAATATTGGTATCTCGCAAAATATTCCATTAACACCTTATCACTAAGAGCTAAGGAATTCCGTTACTTTGCAGGTAACGGAAATGCACAAAAAAAAGAAAAAAGAGGAGTCTTTTCAGCGTATTTTATTATGCTATAAATTTTACGTCCAAGTTGAGACGACAAAATCTGTCTCCACCTTTAAAAAGAGATTAAAGATGGAAAGGGTTCGTTATACCCCTAAAAGAAAACTATATTCAGGAGAAAGTCTGTCTCTTATACACATCTGACGCTGCCGACGAACTCTAGGGTGTAGA
>OWJB01000652.1_pt1 | contig 15751 bp, 6 predicted proteins | sample 1732861 | NCBI WGS metagenome assembly OWJB01 (sample SAMN05065762, study PRJEB22554) | human gut metagenome | biome: ENVO:2100002; feature: ENVO:00000062; material: ENVO:00002003 | host: Homo sapiens | place: USA
CGAGATTACTACGCGTCTCGTGGGCTCGGAGATGTGTATAAGAGACAGTAACTAACCCTATTCGTTTTGATTCTTCTTATTGTACGCCCTCTGTCGTCATCTGAATCCGTTTCATCGTACCATCTTCATTATAGTACAAACGGTCGATGCAAACAGCGCGGCGGAAACTACCACCTGCCGTATTAATGCTTCCATTGTGGTAAATGAAGTACCAATCTCCTTTGAATTCGATGATAGCCTGATGATTGGTATTGGAATTACCCGCCAGTTCGTTCAGGATACCTTTATATTCCCAAGGCCCCTCGATACTACGGCTCATAGCATAGCAGATCTTCTCGGGAAATTCAGAAGCGTAAGAGAGGTAATACCAGTCTCCACGTTTGTGTATCCATGGAGCTTCCGTATAACGGGGCAGCTTGATGGGGATAATCGGACCATCCAGCTCAATCATGTTCTTTTTCAGTTTAGCGTAGTAACACTGGGTATTTCCCCAACAGAGATATGCCTGTCCGTCATCATCAATGAAAACCGTCGGGTCAATGTCATCCCACCGGATTTTAGTGTATTCGGTTGTCATATCATTGGTAATCAATGCTGATCCGCGAGCATCCACAAAAGGACCTGTCGGAGAATCCGAAACAGCTACGCCAATTGATTTGCCGGGAATCGTAGCATGTTCTACCGTTACATACCAGTAGAATTTGCCGTCTCGTTCGATTACCTGGCTTGCCCACGCTTCTCCTTTCGCCCAACTGAAATCTTTTGCTTTCAAGGGAACGGGATGCTCCGTCCATGTTTTCATATCGGGAGAGGAAAAAACACACCATTCATTCAGCAGGTAGTGTTCTTTGGGAGGAGGACATTCATCGTGTCCGGCATAGATATATACTTTACCATTATGCACCATAGCAGCAGGATCACCCGTATATTTGTATTTAATGATGGGGTTACCGTTAGCTATGAAAGTGGTGTCATTTTGCGCTGACAGCCCGGAAAAGACTGTCAGTGCAAATGAGCAAACAATGAATCTAATCTTAGTTATCATTTCTTCTTGAATTTATAAACTGCAAAGGTAGTAGGTTCCAATTCGGTAACAAACACATTACCCTCAATCGATACCGGAGTTTCCTGCGGAGTGATGGCGGAAGGTTGTTCAAGCGTGTTATCCTTGTCAAGATCAAGCGAACGAAGTTTGATGCAACGGCCGTCGGAAAGTACATCCTGTTTTTTCAGACCTTCAAAGTTCAATGAAATCGGTTGGGCTGTGGCGGAAGTATTAGCCACCTTAACAATCAGTTCATTCTTATCCTTGTCATAGACTGCGCTGGCAAAGAGTCCGTTTTGTCCTTCAGCTCCCGTTACATTTTTCTTGTTCATGGTAAGCGGAAGTACGTTGGTTCCTTTGTTTTGTGCAAACAACTGCTGTACATAATAGCTTGTAGTACGCACGGAATTCAAGTTATCAAACCAAATCATATCCGGACGCCATTGCCATCCCTCTACGTGAGCAAAAAGAGGAGCATAAGTAGCCATGTGTACGACATCGGCATTGCGTTCCAGCCCTGTCATGAAAGCAGCTTCGAGCAGAGCGGCATGGTAATGATTCCATTTTTTACCTTTTCCGTGGCAGGCATATTCCCCGGCAAAGACTTTCGGGCCTTTACGGTCATAGTTGTCATAGCGTGCACCTTGTGCCAGGAACCAACTTTCGGGACGATAGAAATGTTCGTCAACTAGATCGGCTTTCAGACGTTTCATTTCAGGCCACAGATAATCAAATTCTTTACCTTCGGAATTCGGACCGGAGCTACCTACAATCTTCATATCGGGATAGGCCTTACGAATCGCTTTGATGAATGGCTCGAGACGTTCAGGGTATTCTTTACCCCATTGTTCGTTACCAATACCAATGAATTTCAGGTTAAACGGAGCCGGATGTCCCATATCAGCACGCACTTTTCCCCAAGTCGTATTGACGTCTCCATTGGCAAATTCTATCAGGTCGAGTGCATCCTGAATATAGTTATCCAGATCACAGACTGCCACATGTGCTTTCGGATCGTTGTTCTGATATTGGCAGGAAAGACCGCAGTTCAGAATCGGAAGAGGTTCGGCACCCATTTCTTCGGACAACAGGAAGTATTCGTAGAATCCTAATCCGTAGCTTTGGTAGTAATCGGGGAAGAAACGGTGGGTAAAAGTATACTGCCAACGATTCTCGTTCAAAGGACGGTTTTCTACGGGACCTACTGATTTTTTCCAGTCGTAACGGGTATCGAGATCAGTGCCCTCTACAATACAACCACCGGGGAAGCGGAAGACTCCGGGGTGAATATCCGCCAATGCTTGTGCCAGGTCTTTGCGGAGACCGTTTTCATGTCCTTTCCAGGTATCAACCGGGAAAAGGGATACGTGTTCCAGGTCTACGGTTCCTTTGGAAGTAAGGAAAATACGAAGTACGGATTTTGGTTGGGTAATGCCGGGCTTCAGGATGACCTGATACTTTTTCCATTCTTTGGAGTCAATCGTAAGATTCTCCGAGGCAAATGCCTGATGCTCGCCCATGGACTTGGTATCTACCAATTCGATGCGTAATGTTTCTTTCGCGCTTCCTTGTGGCAAACGTGCCCAGACAGAAAAGCGATATTCCTCTCCTTTCTTGACGCCAATACCGAAAAAGCCTTCGTTGTCCAGGCCGGTATGTTTGTGTCCGTGTCCCGGATCGGAAAGACGTACATAATGCGGATTACGTTCAAAAGGTCCGTCGTCCATCAGTGTCACTTTGCCATAGGTATTCCATCCCATCAGGTGCTGGGGGAACTCGAATGAGCGGTTCTTTACCAGTTCCGCGTATAATCCGCCATCGGCAGCATAATTGATGTCCTCAAAAAAGAGTCCGTACATGGTAGGTTGGATTTCTGCTCCCAACTTCTTCGTCTGAATCACCAGCTCGTTGGTTTGTGCATGAAGTGCCATACCTGTAGATAAGGCCAATACGGCCAATAAATTCGTGTATTTTCTCATGGTTTTCAATATAAAATTATATATGATTATTTAATTCTTTTCCCCCAGACAGAACGTCCCCGGCTATCAAGTCCGGTAAAGAGAATGGTTTCCGTTTCATTCTCCCAATCGTGTCCTGCAAAGATAATCAGATTCTCTATTTTCTCCGAATCTGATTTTATCATTAATAGATGCTTTTCAGTCAAAAAGGACCAATTTCCATTCATTGGTACAATTTTCCATCTGTCATCTGTGATCTCTCCCGTACAAGTTCCGTCCTTAGCCAACTTGATTCGGGTGGAAAGATTCCGTTCTTCTTCTTTCAGTTCACCTTCTCCCCATAGTATCTGGCCGGCTTCCAATGAGCGTTCGTATCCAGGCTCCTGTACACGGATAACTTCCCATTCGCCTACCAGATCAACTTTGGTAAATTTACGGGGAGCGGTTCCTGCATATCTTTCAGGAGAGACAACCGGCCATCCGTCCGGAGTGAAAAACAACTGCCGGAGATGGAGCACCATTAACTGGTTCTGCGGGGAAAGTCGTCCCTGGTGGGCCATGAAATAGTTTCCTTCGCCATCGGAGAAGACGCTACAATGGGCGGTACCTGCCCATCCGGAATGATTCTCGAAACGATAAGGTGCAGTCAGTATCGGGAAGTTATTGGTCGTATCTTTCACCGCTTTCCCAAAATAATCGGTAAACGGTCCTTCTGCTGCTTCCGAGCGGCTGACGCGTACATTATAAGTAGTCATCAGAGGATCATAGGATGTGAAAAGATAGTATTGTTTCAAATCTGGATGATAGATTATTTCCGGTGCTTCGAGATTATCTTTCCGGTAATTGGCACGACGGGCTACGAGATGCCCCCAATCACCCTCATTCAGCGCACAACCGGTTTCCGGGTTGAGTTCGACACAATACAGGCCACCGAAAAAAGAGCCATAGTGCATCCACCATTTTCCGGTTGTTTTATCGACAATAACACTGGGATCAATAGCATTCATGACACTCGAATCATCTGTTTTAACGATGCATCCCACCTGTGTCCAGGGACCTTCGGGTGAAGACGATTCTGCAAGACCAATATAAGAAGTTTTACGCCCAAAAGCGGAAACACAATAATATAAACGAAACTTGTCTTTGTAGGGAATGATATAGGGTGCCCAGATGTTAGTCGCTCCATGACCACCGGCATGCGATTGCACCCATCGGACTGCTTCTTCGGGTATTTCAGGAAATGCCCATCCTAAGAATTCCCAATGCACCAAGTCTTGAGAACGACGTATCTGAATATATCCCAAAGGAACTCCTTTTTCTACGGCTTCTTTCCGGTTCTCGCCAAAAATGGCATCTGTAGAATACATATAATAATAGTCTCCCAGTTTACAACAGGAAGGATCATGCACATTATATGTCCCCCATTGGCGATAATTTTCCATTTTGGAGACGGATAAATAATTATCCCCCCAAGGATTCGCTGAAGAGGCAGGTGTAAACACGACAGACGTGCAACTTGTCCACAAGCCACCTGCCATCAAAATAAACGATAAAAATAAATCTCTCATAATATCTGTGTATTCATTCATCAATTATGTTACAAAAATACGCCCTGCCTCCTCTACGAGAGGTGGACATATGAACACAATTGGTGGACAATCGGATAATCTGCAGAAAAGAACCCTTTTCTATTTTTGCGATTTGAGATAATCTTCTAACTTTGCTTTTATTAATACGCACATGTATGAAAAAACACCTATTTATATTTCTTATTATATGTCATTACTTCTTTTTTGCAGGACACAAAAAAGCACAGGCACAAGAGCATTTCGCTGACCGATATACTTTCACTTATGTAACAATGACCGAAGGACTTCCGCACAACTTCGTGGATGATATTTATAAGGACAGTCGCGGTTTCTTATGGATTTCTACAGCCGGAGGAGGATTATCACGATATGACGGGTACGAATTCGTAAACTACAATCCCAGTACCCCGCATTGTAAACTTAGAAGTAACTTTATCCGCAACGTCTGCGAGGATTCCTTTCACCGTCTATGGATCGTATCCGAGGGCGGAACGGATATTATCGACTTATCAAACTTAAAAGTAGTCAAACTACAAGATCCGCAGGGATTATTATCCGATTTATTAAATCAACCTGCAACCCGTGTCATCACAGACAGCCGGGAGTGTATATGGCTTCACTGTGCCAATGCGCTTCACCGGATTAGTTTCGGTAGTAAGGGAGAAATAGAAAATGTCTCCGTATTGAGCCCATTTTTCCTGAATGGTCCGAATATCGCTCTTGAAGACGTGGATGAAGACGGGGAGATATGGACAAATGTCAATGGATCAGTACGTAAGATAAGGCTTGCGTCCACTAATAAACTGGAAGCTATCCCTGTGGCCGATTGCCTGAATTTCACTGCAGATACTTATCTCTCTAACTTTATAGCTAAAGAAAACGAAGTGTGGATTGCATCCAATCGAGGATTATTCCGCTATAACAGGAACGGAAATGTGGTGAAAAACTACACACATGATATCGGGAATCCACATTCTATTTCACAAAACTATCTGACAGGGCTTGCGATCACGTATGACAAACAGTTGATTATAGGAACTTTGCAGGGCGCCAATGTTTATAATCCAATCACGGATGATTTTGAACGGCTTACTTATACTCCATCCAACACTAACAACCAACTAAACAGTAATTTTGTCAACTGCATATATGCGGATCAGGAACATATATGGATTGGAACAGAAACAGGAGGATTAAACAAGCTAAATCCCAAGTATCTCACTGTCCACAATTATAAACACAGTAAAGACGATTCATCCAGCCTCTCTCATAATCCGGTCAATGCCGTTTATGAAGATACTTACGGTAATCTCTGGGTAGGAACGGTAGAAGGTGGATTGAACCTCAAAAAACGGGGAAGTGAGACATTCATTCACTACACACGTACACAAGGAGGATTAAGCCATAATTCGGTCAGTGCACTCGCTGCGGATAACAAAGACAGACTCTGGATCGGAACATGGGGAGGAGGCATCAATTTATTCGATCTGAAAAATCCGGGACATACGCTTCAGATACTTTCCGAAGAAACTATGCAAGGAACTCTCATCAATTTCGTAGGCTCACTGACTTTCGACTCTATCAATAACGGAATGTGGATAGGAACAAATCAGGGGCTTTATTTATACGATCTGCCCCATGCCAAGTTCGTTTCTCCATTACCCGACAGAACAGCCGAAAACATTCACGGATGCATTGGAGCCATCATAGATAAAAAAGGAAAACTCTGGATAGGTTGTATGGAAGGGGCTTACGTCATTGATCTTCACTCCCGCTCTTCCAAAGGAGAATTTCGGTTCGAACATCTGAACTACAAACTGGATGATCCGAACTCCCGTCTCATTGAGAAAATCACCTGTTTTTATGAAGCAAAAGACGGCACATTATGGTTGGGCAGTAACGGTTACGGAATCTACAGACAAACAACCGATACAACAGGGAAAAGACAATTTATAGCCTATACCACTGCACAAGGACTTGCCAACAACAGCATACGCGGTATCTTGGAAAGTGATAATGGCGATATATGGATAAGTACCAATAACGGACTCTCCTGCTACCGCCCCAAAGAAAATCATTTTACGAACTACACGCAACAGGATGGTCTGGCAGATACACAGTTTTATTGGAATGCCTCCTACCGTTCTTCCGATAATATTCTATATTTCGGCAGTGTGACGGGATTGATGGGCATAGAGGGTAACCGTATCTCCACTGCGACAGCTCCCAGTAATATCCGTTTTACCAAACTACGAATCGGAAATGAAGATATATTGCCGGGTAACAGCTGCTATTTATCTCAAGATATCGCCATAACCACTCACCTGAAATTGCATGAAAAAGAGAAGTCTTTCTCACTCGAATTTTCAGCACTCAACTTTGAATCCGGCAACAATGCAACTTATAGTTACCGCCTGCATGGATTCGATGATAAATGGATACAAGTTCATAGTGACCGCCGATTTGCCAGCTATACGAGTTTATCACCCGGCAAATATACACTGCAGGTGAAACATACTCCCATCGGAGAATATAAGGATCAGAAGATTACGGAATTACAGATAGAAATTATTCCTTATTTTTATAAAACGGGATGGTTTATCTTATCGGTTATAGTGGTTTTATTGCTAACCGTCTGGCAAGCTTACCAATGGAGGATACGTAATCTGGAACGTCAGCAGGAGTATCTTCACCACACGATAGAAGAACGTACCCACGAATTGAAAGAACAAAAGCATCTATTGGAAAATCAAACGGAAGAGCTTTCTCGTCAGAATATGATGCTGACTCAACAGAATGAGAAAATAACGCGGCAAAAAGTACAACTGGTCCGCATGTCACGCAAGGTACAGGAATTGACTCTCGATAAGATTTCTTTCTTTACAAACATCACGCATGAATTCCGCACTCCTATTACATTGATTATTGGTCCCATCGAACGGGCACTGAAATTAAGTTCCAATCCACAGGTTATTGAACAATTACACTTTGTGGAACGCAACTCCAAATATCTGCTATCTCTGGTCAATCAATTAATGGATTTCCGGAAAGTGGAATCGGGGAAACTCGAAATTGTAAAAACGAAAGGTAACTTCCTAAAATTCATAGATTCCATTGTTACGCCTTTTGAGGTGTTTGCCGGAGAACGTAACATTGTCATCAAGCGTTACTTCCGGGTGGAAGCACCGGAAATGCTGTATGATGAGGAAGCTATGCGCAAGGTCATCACTAATCTGTTAAGCAATGCCATTAAGTTCACTTCCAACGGAGGAACTGTTACATTATACATCGCTTCAATCAATGCTCCGGCTGAAGCAAAAGAGAGCTTGTATATCTGTGTCAAAGATACCGGAGCCGGCATTCCGGAAGAGGATATCAGCCGCATCTTCAATCGGTTCTATCAGTCGCAGAACCAAGTAAAATATCCGGTATACGGACAAGCCGGAACAGGAATTGGTTTGTATCTGTGCAAACGCATCGTACAAATGCATAACGGGAAAATAGAAGCGCACAATAACCGAGGAGCGGGATGTTCTTTCCGAATTCTCCTCCCCTTGCAACGGGAAGAAAACAGTAATGAAAAGACAATCATTATCGACAATAGCAGCTCATTGGGAATACCTGCCGCAACAGATGAATCGTCCCATGAAAAAGACACGCTGACTATATTGGTAGTAGAAGATAATACGGATATGCGAGGCTACATCCGTTCTATCCTCCACGAACAATACAGGGTACTGGAAGCTGCCAATGGCGAAGAAGCACTGCATATACTGAATAGTAATCACATTGATTTCATCATCAGTGACCTAATGATGCCGGTGATGGACGGTATCGAACTTTCCAGACGTGTAAAGGAAACATTTGCCATTTCACATATTCCATTCCTGATGTTAACTGCCAAGACATCACCGGAAGCCCGCCTGGAGAGTTATCGGATGGGGGTAGACGAATATCTGCTCAAGCCTTTCGACGAGACATTATTACTGACGCGTATCCGGAATATCCTGGAGAATCGGAAGCGGTATCAGCGAAAGTTTACGCTGGATATGGATGTAGATGCCCTGAAAATGGATGAAGAATCAGGTGATAAGAAGTTTCTGAATCAGGTGATGGAAGTTATCAAGGAAAACTATAAGAATTCTTATTTTGAGGTCAGCGATTTCAGCGAAGCCGTCGGAGTAAGTAAAAGCCTTCTCAACAAAAAGCTGCAAAGCCTCATCGGACAATCTGCCGGACAGTTCATCCGCAACTACCGCTTAAATATCGCCCGGGAACTGATTCTTAAAAACCGGGAGACTAAGAATATGAATATTGCAGAAGTTGCGTATGAAGTGGGATTCAATGATCCTAAATATTTTACACGATGCTTCACCAAACACTTCAACACAACACCCAGCGCGATGATGAATAATGAAGAATAATCATCCAAGTGTAAGAATCACACTCATATAACCGTTTCTCCACCTCAAAAAGTCGTTTGTCCACCCCCTGAATCGTAGTGATACCTATCTTTGCACCACTACGATTTATCAAATAAATGTTGAACCACTAACATCTGTATTATGAAAACAAGAAAGTGGCCATCCTATTACATGGCAATTCTTACTGTTCTCTGTATGGGATCTTGTCAGGAATGGGGGGAAGTTGACCCACCTGCCGGTAACCAAAAACTTCCGGAAGCACCGGACACCTCTGCCCAATTAATTGCAGAGTTTACCTTTAATGAGAATTTTAATTCCACAGTAGCAGACGGAGAAACACCGGTCAGCGGTGAAGCATTCACCTATGCCATTGGAAACCATCAACCTGAAATTGTTCAGGATGACAGTAAAGGAAGCGGAGTGCTACATTTAAAAGGCGGATATCTCCGTATCCCGAATCCTCTGAAAGATGTGGAACTACAGACCGGAGCTTCCTTGAGCTTCTGGATGAAAATGCCTCAAATAGACACGGAGGGTGCTTTATTCTCTTTTAGTGATGGAGGAAGTAACCTGTTATATTTCACGGCTAATGCTTTTATCAGTTATACCGGTACAGGAGGGTATCTGGGCGTAAACGATCCTCAACTATCGGAAACCAATGTAATAGCTGCCAACGAATGGTGCTATGTAGCCATGACTTTCACCGACAAGGGATATGCTATTTACGTGGACGGTGAAAAAAAATATGATACCAACAACCACGAGAATTCCAGTTCAGGAAAGTCAAGAGCCATTGAAGTGAATGATTTCGACTACTCGAACATTACAAAATTACTAGCTTCTGCCACCTATTTATATATAGGATATGGGGCGGAGTCCGAAACCAAAGAAGGATATTACGCAAATCTGAAGATCTGGAAGAATACATTCTCGGACGGTGATACCCAGGGAGGCGGAAAACAAAGCAGCAACAAGATTGCAGGTGTTTACAGCTTTGACAACAACTTCATGAATGCAATGGATGAAACACAAGTCGGTTCACTCGTCACCGTGGGAGAACAGACAGATCCATCCAAATTTATGGAAGACCCGATACGCGGATGGGTATGGCAGCAACAAGAGGGTTGGTGGAATACCAGCAGCACACATCATACCAACGGACACGCTTATGTAAAGCTTCCGAACCCACTGAAAGGGACTAATTTAAACGGAGTAACTGTTTCTTTATGGATCAACCCGACAAAAAGTAATCTCTGGGATCAGATTTTTGTTCTGAACAACGGAACCGACAAATTCTGGTTTAATGCCGGGTGTTATATGGGCTTCAAAGATAGCTCGGGAGATTATTTCGACTGTAACCGGGATTGCTCCAGCGAACAATTACCCGTCGGGGAGTGGACGCATGTAACCATTACCATGACTTCATCCTCATTCCAGATTTATCTGAATGGAAAATTGAAATATGATGTGAATACGCAGGCAAAATGGCATGCGCATGGTTCGGTACCAGCTTCTGATTTCGACTTCAAGAAAGTATTGGATTTATTCGCAAACAGCGATTATCTGTTCCTGGGTCAGGATACTTATTGGGGAGCAGCTCCCTGCCTTGTAGATGAACTGAAAATATTTAATTACGCAATCAGTGCAGAGACTATACAGATATTAAACCTGGATGCCAAGCAATACTGCAATCTGGATGCCGACTTTATCAACAGTATCGGAGCTGGTACCGGAGAAATGCTCACGCTCAAAGAGCAGTCAACTCCCTCAAGCTTTATTCTCGATGATGTGAGAGGACGGGTATGGAATCAGCAGGAAGGACATAGTACTCATAAGAACGGATTTGCTTGTACGAAGTTCCCCAATCCTCTAAAAGGTTTGTCAGTAAAGGGAATCACCATCTCCGTATGGGTGAATGCAACTACCACAAATAAGTATGAAGCACTTTGGGGATTCTCTAACAATGATTCCAAAGGTAACCTCTGGTACTCCGGCGCACGACTGGGATTCAATGACCAGACAGGTAACTGGTTCGACTGTTACAGCACGGTTATTCCTGAAGCAACCTGGTTTTTGCTGACCACCGTGTTTACTGATAGCGGTTTTGAGGTGTATTTCAATAAGAATCTGGCCTATTCTTCAGCAACCCATAACTTCAGAGATGAGGAAGCCGGAAAAGACCGTGCATCCGAAATACCTTTCACCAAGTATCAAAAAGTGATTGACTGCATCACCAGCAGAGAGTATTTCTTCCTCGGATATGGCGGTTACTGGGGATGTGCAGGCGCCAGACTGGATGATCTCATTATCTGTAATCGTGCTTTATCTGCTGATGAAATCGGTAGTTACTACGACCAGACGAAAAAATAAATACCTAATACTTATAAAAACATAGTTTCATGAAAAAAGGACAATTTAATCAAAAAGCAATACCGGGAAATACGTTTTCCCGGCTGCTGCTGATTGCTTTCCTGGTAGCATTCTGTCAATGGAGCTACGCACAACAAAAGCAGATAACAGGGCATATTGTCGATACAAACGGAGAACCTGCTATCGGAGCCAGTATTCTTGAAAAAGGAACTCAAAACGGAACCATATCAGATGTAAACGGTAACTTCAAACTGTCGGTAGGACCAAAAGCTGTGTTACAAATCAGCTATGTAGGCTATAAGTCTGTTGAAATTCCGGTAGGCAACAAAAACAAGCTAAATATTACGATGGAGGAAGACACGGAAGTGCTTGATGAGGTGGTGGTGGTAGGCTATGGTGCACAGAAAAAAGAGAGTGTCGTAGGTGCCATTTCACAAGTTTCTTCTAAAGAGTTGTTGCAATCTCCAGCCGCAAATGTCTCACAGTCAATTGCCGGAAAGATTCCCGGAGTGATTACCACCCAGACTTCCGGTGCTCCGGGAGCGGATGATATGAAAATCTACATTCGCGGACGCGCTTCCTTTGCGGGTGACAACCAGCCACTGATTCTTGTGGATGGTGTGGAACGTGAATTTTCACAGATTGCCCCGGATGATATCGAGTCCATCTCAACCTTAAAAGATGCCTCTGCAACAGCTGTTTATGGTGTACGTGGTGCGAATGGCGTATTGTTGATTACGACCAAACGTGGTAAGGAACAGAAACCGACTGTCAGCCTGACTGCCAACTGGCAGGTGCAAAGTCCGACACGCAAAGACACTTATCTGGATTCTTATAATTCGGTGGTTCTCCTTGAAGAAGCTCTGGCCAATGACGATCTGCCCCCCCAATTTTCAGCTGCCGACATCGAAATGTACAAGAAATCATCCAAGGGAGAATTGCAGGGAATGGATGCCCTGCTCTACCCGAATGTAGACTGGTATGATACCGTATTACGTAACAGCGCACCGGCACAACGATATAATGTAAATGTACGGGGAGGTACCAAACGCCTGCGTTATTTCACTTCTGCCGAGTATTATCATCAGGAGGGATTATTCAAGAATTTCAGTCTGGATGAATATGGCAACAAATCGAATTCCAACTATAACCGTTTTGCTTTCCGTGCCAATCTTGATTTCCTCATGACAAAGGATTTGACATTATCCGTCAACTTCGGAACCCGCTTTGAGGAACGCAGAGGACCTAACTCAAACGAATCTTCCAGCGGAAGTTATAGTGAAGTATTCTATGAGATGAATCACACTCCGGGATGGTTGTTCCCTGTTTCTTATACTTTAGGTGAGGGAGAAGATCAGCAGACACTTTACGGAGGTAGCTCTCAATATCAGAATAATATCGTAGGACGTCTGGCCAAAGCCGGTTTTTTCCGGGCAACTAACACGATTAATGAAACGAACTTTATCGTCAAATATAATATGGACTGGCTTACTAAAGGATTGTCCGCTAAAGGCATGGTGTCATTCGACTATAAAGCTTATTATAACCGTAAGTTCAAAGCCGACTTTGCAACCTATGAGCTGAACGATCCAGGCAACAGCCAATCTATTGATTCCTATAACCAGTTTAACACCGATGAAGAGTTATCGTATGCCGGAGACGACCAGACGACTACTTATAAACTGTATATGGAAATCCAACTGAACTATGCCCGGAAATTCGGGAAGCATGACATCACAGCCATGATGCTTTATAATCAAAATGATTATCGGTATCAGGCAGATCTGGCACAACGTTATCAAGGGTTGGTAGGCCGTGCCACTTACGGATATGATGACCGATATCTCGCCGAAGTAAACTTTGGATACAACGGTTCGGAAAACTTTATGAGCGGCAAACGCTTCGGATTCTTTCCCTCTTTCTCTGCCGGATGGAGAATCAGTAATGAGGAATTTATGAAAGGGACACAGTCATGGTTGAATAACCTAAAGATTCGAGCTTCCTATGGTGAAGTGGGTAATGATGTTTATCAGGTGAGCGGAGTAAAACAAAGATTCTTGTATCAAGCTGTATGGACACAGCTAAGCAATGCTTATTACTTTGGAACGACCGGTAAAACGACGATTTACGAAAGTCAGTATCCCAACTATGCTGTGACCTGGGAACGCGCTCATAAATACAATGTAGGAGTTGAATTCGGTTTATGGAACGGATTATTAAACGGAAGCGTGGATTTGTTCCGTGAAAGCCGGAAAGATATTCTGACTCCTTATCAGACCCGTCCTCAATGGGTAGGTGTGAATATGGCTGCGGGAAATCTGGGTGAAACCAAGAATTCAGGGTATGAAATCGAACTGAAGCATACGAAAAGGATCAATAAAGACCTCTCTTATAATATAGGTTTTACCTACTCTCATGCACACAATGAAATTATCAGTATGGATGAACCTGACTTGAAAACTGATTATCGTAAGAAAGAGGGACATCCCATCGACCAATATATGGGACTTGTATGTGACGGATTCGTGACTGCCGCAGATCTGGCTGATCCGAACTTCCCCATTTCCACTTTCGGAGATGTCAAAGTGGGCGACCTGAAATACCGGGACATGAACAATGACGGATTTATTGATAATCGCGACGAAACATTTATCGGTTACAGTGACATCCCGGAAAATACTTATGCCTTGACACTGGGCTGCAATTACAAAGGAATAGGATTCAGTGTCATGTTCCAGGGAGTGAGCCACGTATCACGATATTATGATGCAGAGGCGATGTTTGCCTTTGTCAACGGCGGTAAAGTGAAAGAGCATCACATGCAACGCTGGAATCCGAACCAGTCGGAAGAATACAATCTGGCAAACGCCCAATATCCGCTGTTACACTATGATAACTATGGGGATCATAATCAACGGACTAATTCATTCTTCCTAAAAAATGGTAATTTCATCCGTCTGAAAAATATAGAATTGAGCTATTCATTACCCGCCAAGTGGATCAAAAAGGTAGCTATGAACGAATGTCGTATCTATATGAATGCCAATAATCTCGTGACATGGGATCACCTTGACGGACTCTGCGACCCGGAAAGCTCTGGTTCCAACCGCTATCCGATTATGAAAACTATCAATTTTGGTGTTAACGTTAAATTCTGACAAGATGAAAAAACTGAAAAGAACAATTATATATGCAGCCCTGATCGGAAGTCTGTCAGGGATTACGCTTGCTTCCTGCGAAGATATGTTCGGTGACTTTCTAGACAAACAGCCCAGTAACGAGTTGACTGAAGAAGAGGTGTTCAGCCAATGGACCACTACGCAGGAATTCCATTTCGACACTTACAACTTCTTGCGTCATGGGGCTTGCCGGATCAACCATTCATGGCTGGATTCCGCTACAGACCTTGCAGAGACAAGCTATGCCAGCGGTGGAACACGTACCAGTTTCAATATCGGCAACTATTACTCAAGCAATGCTTCTAATGAGTTGACTTCTCCTTGGGAACATTATTATCGGGGAATCCGCAAATGCAACATGTTGCTTGAGCGCATTGACAATGTGCCTAAATCTTCCGATTTATCGCAGGAACGTTATGAGACGGATAAGAAGAATTATAAAGCGGAAGCACGTTTTCTACGCGCCTTTTTTTATTGGGAAATGTTTTTGAGATATGGAGCGATACCTTTGGTAACAGATGTTCTTGATCCGGACGGAGACTTGCTTAGCAATTATACCATACGTCCGACCATCAAAGAATATGTAGTCGATTTTATTCTCAAGGAACTGAAAGAATGTGAAAGCGATTTAATGACGCAGGCTACTTCGAAAGAATCGGGAAATCAAGGACGTATCAACCAACCGATGGCACGTGCTTTATATTCACGTATCATGCTTTATATGGCAAGTGACCGTTTCCGTAGCGCATCCGGTATCACCTGGGTAGAAGCGGCAGAAGCTGCCAAAGGATTTATTGATAATTATGGTTCGCTCTATGGGTTATACACAACTGACAAGGACGGAAAAACCTGCTATACCAATGCTATCCTGAAAAATGCCCATGATGCCAAGAATAATGAAGTTATTTTCTGGCGTAATGATGTGGAAATCAAATGGAGCACCATTTCTTATGACACTCCGGTGGGTGAAGGTGGTAAAGGCGGACTCTGCCCGTCACAGAATCTTGTAGATATGTATGATATGGCTAACGGACAATCTCCATTTAGCAGCTACGATGAAACGGGAGCCCCGGTGTACAATTCCTCCTATATTCCAACAGCCAATACGGCAAGCGGATATAAAGAGAATGATCCGTATACAGACCGGGATCCCCGCATGGCAGCCAGTATATTATACAACGGAGTA
>OWJB01000683.1_pt1 | contig 15442 bp, 8 predicted proteins | sample 1732861 | NCBI WGS metagenome assembly OWJB01 (sample SAMN05065762, study PRJEB22554) | human gut metagenome | biome: ENVO:2100002; feature: ENVO:00000062; material: ENVO:00002003 | host: Homo sapiens | place: USA
AAATTAAGTAATACTTTACAAATGTTTAATTTTCTATTAACTAAATATTGACTTAAAATTACTTTATGATATACTGAATTTATCAAATAAATAAAGCAATTGCACACTGGTTCCCATATTTTTTACTGCACTCCCCAAGTATGCAGTACCCTCTCCCTGAAATATGGGAAGCAGCGTGCAATTGCTTTTTTATTAAGTGAAACCGGATAGATGGAGGGTGCTGGAAGGTTTTTGCAACTAAAATGGAGAAGAAAGGAAAGGTAGAGCAAAAACATGAGAAGGGTAGGAAAACAGATTGTTGCCATCACGCTGGCAGCAGCAATGATGGGGTCACTGACACCGGAGGCATGCACATTTTTACAGAACGAGGTTGTGTATGCGGCGGAGACAAATGGTGCGTTGTATGAAAACAACGAAGAAAAGACAGTAAAAGATATTGATTTTTCTTCATTGAAAGAGGAAGATTGGGGAAAGAAAGCGGGAGACACATATGCTTATACAAATGATGCCGAGCGTAATGTGAAGCCAAATTTTGATTTGAAAACAAGAGTAAAGATTAGTGCAGAGGCCTATAAGACTCTGGAAACAGAAGGAAACTATATTAAGCTGCAGGGAGTCGTAAAGCTAACAAAGGATTGGACATATACAAAGGGCGACAGTTGGCCATATCTGGATAAGAATGCATTTTCAGTTGGCGAGGATGGAAATTATTATGCGGATGCGACGGTTAAGTTCAAGGATAAAGCAGCTGCTCAATTGATGGAAATTGATTTTGAGATCGTTGGAGTTGGCTTTAAGGGTGACGTGACTTTTTGTGATGTATCGGTTATTAATATTACAAGTGCAAAACCAGAACTGACCGAACAGGAGCCAACCGTCCTCTCCGATTTAAAAGATGAAGCACAGGCAGCACAGTGGAAAGGGGAAGAAGGATGGGCTTATTTCCACGGAGGAACTGCAAATGCTGCACCAGAAGTATCCTACGATGCCAACAATGGAGACGGAAGATTAAAGGTTGGATTAAACTACAGTGCAAATTCCGCAGAAACCTGGAGTGAGGCAAAAGTAAAATTCACACCAGAGCAGCCTGCGGACATCAGCAATTACAATCAGCTTAGTGTAGATCTCATTTATCCGGAAAACAGCAATATTAAAAAAATGAAATTCTGTTCCGAGGGTGTCATAGAAAAGGATTGCAGCATTAATACCTCTACGGCAGAAGATGCAGGAAACGGTTATAAGAAAGTAACAGTTACCATGGATATTTCCCCATCCACCACACCACTTAAAGATGTGACAATTGGACTGATTGGGGTAAGCAGTAATTTTGTCGGGGACGTTTATCTGGATAACCTGACACTTTCCCAGAAAGACGACTCAGCAGATTATACAAAGATTACATCACAGCCAGATGCCAACGGTACACAGGCTGTTGTTAAGACGACAGACAAAACATTAACAATGACCGATCCGGATGCAGACGACAGTGCAAAGGCATTGTATGCATATTTACAGGGACTGACCGAGAGCGATCAGGTACTGTTTGGCCATCAGAATGATGTCAGCCGTTCGGTTGGAACCAAGGATGCGTTAGGAGATGTCCATGATGTGACCGGTTCTGTCAGCGGTATTTTTGGAATCGATTCCCTTGCACTGTTTGGAAGCGAGGCAGGTGGAACAGATGCAAAATCTGCACTGGAAAATTCCATCAATTACAGCAAAAAGGCAGCAGAGAATGGAGCAATCGTCACATTATCTGCACATATGCCAAACTTCACAAGCGCGAAGATCAAAGACAATGGGGATGGAACCTACGATTTCTTTGACTGTAATTTCAACGAATCCAAAGATCTGTCCGGGGACAGCTTAAAGAAGATTCTGCCAGGAGGAGAAAAGAATAAGGTCTTTACGGCTTATCTGGATACCATTGCAACCTATGCGAATAAATTACAGGAATCAAATATTCCGGTCATCTTCCGTCCACTGCATGAGAATACCGGCGGATGGTTCTGGTGGGGAACTGGAAACACGGCGGAAAGTTATAAGAGTCTGTATGCATATACCAGAGAGTATCTGGAATCCAAAGGGGTACATAATATGCTGTATGTATATTCTCCAAACGGTCCAATGGAGACGGAAGAAGAATATATGTCGCGTTATCCGGGAGATGCCTATGTAGATATTCTGGCATTTGACTATTATAACGATTTTAATACCTATCCGGCAGAGGCAGATACGTCGTTTTTTGATCATCTGGACCAGACCTGTCAGGTTGTATCTTCCATTGCAAAGAAGCACGATAAGCTGGCAGCGATTTCCGAAACCGGTGTGCGTGTAATGAAGGAGAACGGAAGCGATAATGAGGGACTTCTCGTAAAAAACAATCCGGTAAGCGAAGCAAAAACCGGAAAGAACTGGTATGAAGAAGTCAACAATATTGCAAAGAAAAATGACATGCCATATTATATGGTATGGGCAAATTTCAGCGATACCAACTTTTATGTTCCATATAAGCACACCGATACAATGGGTCAGGAAATGATCAATGAGTTTATTGATTACTACAACAACGAGGATTCAGTATTTGGAAACGGTACGAATTTCTATGACAATATCAATAAGTATGCAGGAGTAAAGACCGAGAATTACAAAGATGTCAGCGGATACATGGTAGCACCGTTTGATATGGATACGATTTTAAAGCCAACTGCATTAAAGGCAAGTGTTTCCAATGCCGGTGAGGTATCGTTTGTTGTAAAGGATACGGCAAAGGGCAAACAGTTGACATTGCCGGCTGCGAAAGGCTCCGATGGATGCTATACGGCACAGCTGACACAAGAGGAAATGGATCAGATCGGAGAAACAGATGTTGCATCCATTACACTCGTTGCAGATGGAAAAGAACTGTCCACGATCACAAATCTGAGTATCGGAAAAGAAAAGGACAAAGCTCCGGCAGGTGTGCTGGAAAATTTTGACTACTATGTTGGGAGTAATGGACTTCTGGATGCAGCTTACGGTGGAAATTCTGCCGCTGGATGCAGTTCGTCCTTTACGCTGGATCAGGAGCATAAGGCAGACGGTACATATGGTGCTGCATTTAATTACAAATTAAAAACAACCGGTTCGGAAGTCTGGACGGGTCTGGTAAATGCAACTCTGAGCAATACAGATTTTTCAGCCTATAATGCATTGAAATTCTGGACAAAACTTGATGGAAAAGGGCAGAAGGTTGTTGTACAGATCAAGGCAGGAGGAGAAGAGTATGAAGTATATCTGACCAATCTTGCGAAGACAGCCGATGCTTACGAGATTACCGTTCCATTTTCTTTATTCAAGGGAAAGAAAGGTGGTAAGCTGAATGCAGAAAATCTGAAAGATGTGCAGGCATTTGGCATCTGGTGTAATTCTAACCCGGTAGGAGAGGCTGTTGATGTAAACTCCGTACTCTATTTTGATGCATTTGTTGGAACAACGATCAGTGACGCAGAAGCTGCGAAAGCAGATGCCGATGGTCTGATTGCAGTAAAACAGACCAGCCAGAGTGGAAATAATGGCGGAAATTCTTCCTCCGGCAGCAGCACCTCTGGTGGAAATTCCGGCAGCACAACAACACCGGATACCGGAAATACAACACCAGATACAAAACCATCGGAAACCCGGAAAACGGACAAAACATTTGAGAATATTGCAAAAGATACAAATGCGACACTTACCGTTGAAAAGAACGATAAGGGAGAAGTGACAGGTGCCCGGGCAAAGCTGGAAAAAACAGTAAAGAATGCTTCCGAGACAAAGAAGACTACAATTTCAGCAGATGTGGTTGCAAAATTAGTCAAAGAGGCAGGAACCAGCGACATCACGATTACCCAGACAACAAAGAACGCTTCCGGCAAAGTGATGAACAGCGTATCTGTCAATGCGAAGGATCTGCAGGCAGGCAAAAAGCTGACACTTGTAAAAGTTGATAAAAAGACAGGAGAAAAAGTCCTGATCAGCAGCAGAACTTATAAGGTTTCCAAAGACGGAACTGTGACAGCGGATACCAAAGATGCCGGTGATTATGTACTGCTGAATGAGAAGGATGCAAAAGCCCTGAGCAGTAAAATCTTAAAGAGTGTTGCATTAAAGGATACCAAGAAAACTGTTGCAAACGGAAAGAAGGCAAAAGTTACTTTTGATAAGAACCTGAACATGGAAAATGTAAAGAAGATCACTTATACATCTTCCAAAAAGTCGGTTGTAACAGTGAATAAAAATGGTGCAATTGTCGCAAAGAAAGCTGGCAAAGCAGTGGTGAAAGTAAAAGTCACTTTAAAGAACGGAAAGACAAAGACTGTAAAGATGACGATCAAAGTGACAAAGTAAATTTACAGGAGTTTCGTCAAAATTTTAATAAGAAAAAGACGGTTTCGCAGGAAATCGTCTTTTTTCTTACCCATAATTGTAAAGAGAAGCGTGTGCGTTTTTTCGGGGAATTGATTGTAATTTCAGGAACCTTTGTTTATACTAAAATCGAAAGAAAAGAGAATGAGAAGGAGAACATTTATTATGGCAGGAAAACACATTTCCATTCCGGCACTTTTAAAGATCGGTGCGGGTGCATTGGACAATCTGGGGATTTACTTAAAAGAGTTACAGTTACAGAAAGTAGTTGTATTATTTGGAAACGGTCTTGTAGAAATGTTTGGTTCTACCGTTATGGAAGCATTGCAGCAGGAGGACATTGATATTTTAGAATATCAGGAACTTGATACCGTGCGGTTGGAAGATCTGACCAGTCTTGCATTTTCCATGCCGGCGAAGACGCAGGCAGTCATCGGCATCGGTGGCGGAAAAGTGATTGATGGTGCGAAATATTGTGGATTTCTGCGAAATCTGCCGTTTATCAGCATCCCGACATCGGCATCGAGCGATGGCTTTTCAAGTGCCAGTGCTTCCCTTCTGGTGGAAGGACGGCGCAAGTCCGTTCCGGCAAAACTTGCATATGGGATTGTGGTGGATACAAAGATTATCCGCAGTGCACCGGAGAAATTTTTATATTCCGGAATCGGCGATATGGTATCAAAAATTACGGCACTGTATGACTGGATTTTTGAGGAAGAACATGGGTACGGAAAAGTCAACGATTTTGCTGTCATGATTGCAAAGAAAGCAGTCAACAGTTTTGTGCGCACACCGTTTACTTCGATACAGGATGATCTGTTTTTAAAGGAACTTCTGGATTCTCTTGCGATGAGCGGAATTGCAAATGAGATTGCGGGCAGCAGTGCGCCAACGAGCGGCAGCGAACATCTGATTTCCCATGCGCTGGACAAGATGCTTGAGCATCCGCAGCTTCATGGGATTCAGGTCGGCATTGCAACCTATCTGATGAGTGTTGTGCAGGATCATCGTTACCGGAGGGTAGACACGATCTTTACGCAGACGGGGTTCTGGGATTATGTAAAGACGCTTGATCTGCATCGGGAGGATTTTGAGAAAGCAGTTGATCTGGCACCGTCGATCAAACCGTTCCGCTATACGTATCTGCATGAGCAGCAATATAGGGATCGCGCGAAGGAACTCCTGCATACAGATGCGCGGCTGCAGGAAATCCTGAAATAGAGAGGAAAATAAATTACAGGATATACAATGATAAAAGTAGCAATATGTGATGATGATATACAATTTATTTATAAATTGGAACAAAGTATTTTTCGGTTTGCAGAAATGAAAAGAATAAAAGTGGATGTTGACGGTTATACAAGTGGAGCAGAATTTATTCAAAAACTGCAGCAAAGCGAAAGGTATGATTTGTTATTTTTGGATATTGAATTAGGGGACAGCTCGGGGATTATCGTTGGAAACTGGATTCGATCCCAGATCCAATATGAATCCATGCAGATTGTTTTTGTATCGGCAAAAGAAATGTATGCCATGCAGCTTTTTGATCTGCGTCCAATGAATTTCCTCGTGAAACCCATACAACAGGAACGAGTAGATTATATATTAGATGAATATGAAAGGCTGTATCAGTTTCAGCCACATATTATAGAAATTGGGAAAGGAAGAAATTCGATACGGATAGAAGAACATTCTGTTTTTTATTTGCAGAGCCTTGCCAGAAAAATTCAAGTGGTAACAGCAAATGATATATTATGTGTTTATGGAAAACTTTCGGAGGTTATTCCTGCGTTGAATCCGCATTTATTCTGCGTGGTACATAAATCTTATGTCATTAATCTGCGGTATGCAGAATCTTTTCAGAAAGACAGCGTACACATGATCAATGGGGATGACATTCCGGTCAGTCGGTCTATGAAAAATAACCTTGATCATGCAATTATGGAAAAGATGAGGTGTGGCGGGTGAATAACATAGAAAGAATATTTGAAGCGGTATGTAACATATTAAGTGTGTATGTAAGTTTTAAAGTGACGGATATTTTTCTGGAAAAGAAAAGAAAACTGCCATGGATGGCAAATATTGTTTATGTGCTCGTATGGCTTATTAATACAGTTGTTGCATTTGGTTTTCGAAATGCCATGGGAACTACGGTGAGTATGGTACTGCTTCTCTGGGCGGCAGAAGGTATATTGTATGAAGGAAGTATACTGCAGAAAATAATGGCAGGTTGTTTTACAGTATTGCTGGGGCTTACCATAGAATTTATCATGTATTATTATCTGGGAGATTTTTCTTTGTTTTCCGAAGGGCGGGCAATGGGAACCATCACAGGTGCAATGGTCAATCTGCTCATAGCAATGGGAATAAGACAGGTGATATGTCGGCGAAGGGTTATGGAAACACAGAACTATTACTTTATGATTCTTGTATTAGCCGGAAATATTGTCTGGATATATGCTCTTGAGAGTGTATCCGGCGAAAATTCGCCAAAAACAGTATTATCACTGGCTATTATGATCGTTGTAGATCTTGGAATGTTCTATTTGTATGACCGTTTGGGAGAAGCTTATCAGGATAAAATGCAGCAACGGCTTTTAAAGGAACATATGATGGCCTATCAGGAGCAGATGCATATCATGCAGCAGAATCAGAAAAAGCTGGATTCTTTGCGGCATGACATGAAAAACCATATGTATCTTCTGCAGACATATCTTAATGAAGGAAGGTATGATAAGGCACAGGAATATGTAAATAAAATGAGTGAGCATTTGCAGACGGAGCATAAGTATGTGAATACGGGGAATCTGGAACTGGATATGATTTTGAATCATAAACTGGCAAAAGCGGAGGCAATGTCCTGTCAGATTCAGTCGCAGATTGTGATTCCGTGCCAGTTGCCAGTGGATGGATATGACTGGAATGTTTTGTTTGGAAATCTGTTGGACAATGCAATTGAGGCAATGGAGCAGATAAAAGATCGTTTTTTGGAGATTCGGATACAATATGACAGGGGAATTCTGGGTATACAGGTGAAAAATACGTTTGATGGAAAAGTCAATAAACAGGGAGAACGTTTACTGACAAGGAAGAAACAACAGGCATTGCATGGAATCGGTATGCAGAATATTTCAGATGTTGTAGACAAATACGGGGGATGGAAATCTATAAATATCGATGAAAATATATTTGAGGTTCAGATTGTGTTATATCTTTGAAAAAATCCCATGGTGTATGCTATGGGATTTTTAATGCAGATTTTGACGAAAATCAAACCAATTTTAACATGCAGAAAGAATAATGGGAAAAATGAAGTATAGTATACACAAGAGAGGGGGGATGGCTATGAAAAATATTTTAAAAATAATGCTTATGATGATTACAATTTTTACGATAGCAGGTTCTGCTGTCTATGCCGCGGAAATACCGGTTTCCGATCAGGATCAGTTAATAACGAGCAGGGATTGGACAGAAATCAGTAATTTACAGGATGAAATGAAAAAAGAAGAGCCGGATGCAACCATCGATTATGACAAGGCATTAAAAGTATATGTGGATTGTAATCTTATAAAATTGCAGACGGCAGATACGAAAAAACTCACAAGTGCTCTGGAAAGTGCAAATTATGTATGGGTCATTCCTTTTAAAATGGAAAAGACATATGGAATGTTTACCGTAGCCAAAGGACTTCCATTGCGTGAAGAAGCAAAGTCTGTATTGACAAAAGCAGAACAGGAAGAAGTAAAAAATCATGCCGGAAAATGGATGATTACAGAGATAGCAGAACATACAGTGGAACCTTACTATGATATACTTCTGGAAAAACGAGAGGCATTATCGGACTGTACGAGAGTAGTACTGGTGGGAAGTCAACCGGGAATGAGACAGCCGGTTGCACTTGGGATGGATGATGAAACAGCACGTATCTGGATTTCGTTAGGGTATCAGTATCCGGTTATGGAGAAAATTCCGGAAACTCAAAATGTGGAAAGCGGTGTCTATTCATTTGAGTCTGTAGCGGAGATTTCAGATACTTATATTGAAGATTCTGAGGTAAGTACAGGAGCTGGAGTACAGAGCAGAAGTTCGATGAAATATGTGGCTGGCATTGGAATTATAGTGATAGGAAGCATATTAATCCTTAGTGTTTTAAAGAAAAAGAAATTGGAGGATTATGAATGAAGAAAATCAGTCTGTACTTATTAATTTTTACAATGCTATATTGTCTGTGTGCGTGTGGAAAAAATTCTGATGCAAAATCAAACAGTAGAGAAGATGATGGCAGAAAAGAACAAAAGATAATCATATCATCAATTCAGGTTGCTTCAAATACGAAGGTTATGCGTGCAAAGGTATTCCTTCCGAACGTAAAATCTTTGGAAGGAACAAATTATTGGTTAGGTGGGTTAGATACTACCAGTAAGGTGGATGTAATAGATACAGGTGATGGTATTCAGATCAATGTGTGCGGCTTTTATTCCGATGATACTGCGTGGAAAAATCCGAAAGTATATAAGGGATTTCAATCACCGGATAATTCAAATACGCCATTAAAAAATGTTTTGGTTAAGGGAAAAGTTGTTCCAATGAAGGAGAAGATGTTAAAAGCGGATGTTAAGAAAACAAAAAAAACAATCCCTGTTGAAATTACACCTTATACGGTTAGTATTTGTCCCGTCAATGACTGGAGAGAAAAAGGGTGTTTTTATCATGTAGTTGCAACAACAAAAGACGGAAAGCAATATTCCATAGGAGAGTTACCTCTTACCGATGACAGAAAAGGAACTGAAAAAAAGAAACATCCTTTCATGGATGGTACAGATCTTGAAGAGCTTGGAGATGGCTATGCATCTGCAAGTGAAATGAAATATTGTGGGGCTCGTTATATTTTCAATCAGAAGATTGATATCACACAGATAGAACAGATAGAAATAATAAAATATAAAATCAGCAGATGATATAGGTATAAAAACAGGTCATAAATTTGTTGACGATGATAGGAAACCATGTTAGGATGATGGTAGAGACTATCAATGAAGTGACAGGGGAATGAGTTTTTGACTCATCCCCCTGTTCTTATTATCAGGAGAAATGGATGAAAAAGAACAATCAGATGAAACCAGACAATGTAGCAAAACGTCTATGGGCATTTTTTATCGTGCTCACCATGTGCATTACCGTGCAGCCTGTCGTGCCGGTAAAGGCGCAGGAGGCTGTGCAGACAGCGGCAAAAACGATCTATACGGAATTTAAACATGGAAATTCTATTCATTCCGGAGATGGAAGCTATGGAAATCCCTACAATTTATTTGAGGATGCCTATGCGGCTGCCGGCAATGGGGATGAAATCTCAATTTTGGGAAGTGGTGCTTTTTTAAATGCCGAGGCTGCGGAACCGTTTATTTTTGATAAAAGCGTGACCGTCAACGGAAATGGAAATACTTTTTCCAACCGTAAGGGGGGATTTATCCTGAATACGGATGTGACATTTAAAAACATTACGCTGCGGTTTTCCAATCGCCTGCACGATGCAATTTTTGCAAATGGGCATAAACTTGTTCTTGAGGATGTTACGTGCGACGGCGGATTTCGCTATGTAGATATCTTTGGCGGTTCTCTTTATGAGAATGGAAAGAATATGGGGGATCATCCGGGATCAGAGGCACAGATTCTGATTACAGGTGGTGGCACTAATCTTGGGAATATTTATGCAGGTTCCATGAACGGAACATATGACGGTAAGACACAGATCGTGCTTGCACACGTTTCCGGTACGAAAAATGGGGAAATCTATGCATCCGGTGCCAGGGAACCGTATGTAAATCAGGGGGACTGGTTTTCCATGCAGGAGCCGGATCCACCGGCAGCGGATGAACAATATACGGTTTCCGGCGATGTGGAAATATCACTTACCGGTTCCGATACAAAACAGGTGTACGGAGTATCTGAAAATCACGCAGAGAAGACATTTCTGACCATAGATACCGCCCAGTCCTATACCGGAACTCCAGGTATAAGCAAAGTAGGAAACCTCACAGTAAAGGGCGGTGGAACATTTGCACCGGCAGCATTGGACAGCTGTACGGTCAGGCTGGAAGGGGCAAGTGCGATTGATCTTTCCCAGATGGAAACTCCACAGGTACATTCGATTGTGAGTGCGGATTCAGCAGGAAACCGACTGATCTTAGGAAAAGAACAGAAGCTGAATGTTACAGATACCATTACGGGTGCACTTACATTTGAAACCCTGAATGGAAGAAATGGAAAATCCGGAATTGCGGAGTATAATCACACCTATCTGGAACTTGGAAGGGCTGCGGATACGGCGGTTTCTTTTACACCGTCAGACGGACAGACAGGGATGGCACTGGAACGGACAATGTCTGGAAATGGAGAAATCTGGAAAACCAGTGAGTTGTCAGGGGATAAACCGGTTGCAGTAAAAAATATGACCATAAAAAATCCTGTACTTTTGGCGAATGTTTCAAATATTATGAGTAGTGATAAATCGTATTATCTGGATGTGGAATGGCAGGAAGGGACACCCGAAAATGGGAAAACTTTATATCATGTTCCACTTACATACGAAGTAGAGTTCAATAATCACATATATTATTCAACGGTTGGTGATGATGGAAATGCCAATGTTTCGGATCTTAGACTGGAATTTAATCCGTATACAGATCCGGATGGGGTACATACAATTACACCGGAAATTTATGAAGGTGCTGCGAGTGGGGAACTGAAACTGCCAGAACCGGGAACCTACTACATCACAATCCGTCCATTTTCAGCAGATGAACAAATTGAGCAGAAGGTAGTTCTGATTGTAAACAAAGATCCGGATACATCCGGTTCGACGGTTACTTCACGGGAAACAACCACTACGATAAATGGATTACCAACGGCCGTGTCCATGCAGGATGAACTGAATCTTACTGTGCGGACGGTCTATACAGATAGCAGCTTACAGGGACACGTGCCGTCTGCTGGTTTTTCAGTATACATTAACCAGACCCCTTATGAAGTATCCGGCATCACGCTTCAAAACGGAGAGGCAGCCATAAAGATTCCGGTTTCAGAGGCAAACGGATTTCATATGGGAGAAAATGCAATTACAGTTTCTTATGCAGGAGCAACCAATGAAAATGATAGGGCACTTCCTTCCCAGGCAAACAAAACCGTGACAGTAAATCCAATTGCCGTAAAGATGCAGTATGATACCATCCAGCAGACAGCTGCGTACACAGGGCTGAAACAGAGCTGCCTTGTTTCCACGGTAAATGTAGTCCGAACGGACAACGGACAGACGGTAGATTCGCAGGTAAAGCCTGAAGTTTTCTATCGGCAGGATGGGAAAAATGTTGTTCCGGTGCAGCCGGGCAGCTATGAGGTGTGGTTTAAAGTAACTGGAAACCAGTACGATGTGATAGCGGAAAAAGTCGGAACCTTTACCATTACAGCGGCGAAACCATCGATTCGTCTTACGGCAGAGACAGAAAACGGTAATTCCGTACATCTGTATGCAAAGGTAGATGGAGTCCGAAATGGCAGTATTCCGCTTGGTTCGATTTCTTTTTATCAGGACGGAACCATAATAAAGGCACAGGAAAAACTCGTATATGGGGAAGCCGATACGGTTGTATCAGGCTTAAAACGTGGCGGTTCTTATCAGTTTAAGGCAGTATATGAGCCGGATGATAAGGATGGACAGACTTATTACGAAACAGTGACAAGTGAAGCCGCGACCGTTACAATCAAAGAGGACAGTTCCACCGGAGGCGGCTCATCTTCTGGAGGAAGTGGAACAACCGGAGGCGGCTCATCTTCCGGAGGCGGTGGAACAACCGGAGGCGGCTCATCTTCCGGAGGCGGTGGAACGACTGGAGGCGGCTCATCTTCCGGAGGAAGTTCTGGTGGCGGAAATACTTCGGGTGGTAACACAGCCGGAGGGGAAACACCGTCCAACGGAAACAAAACCGATGCAGAAACACCGTCTAACGGAAATACAGCTGGTACACAAACACCGTCCGATGGAAACACGGCCGGACAAAATACACCAACCGTAACCGTTACCGGAACCCGGAAAAATAAAGCCATCAAAACAACGGTGACCGCTGATCTGATAAATCAGATACTGGAAGAAAACGATGGAAAACACACAGATGTGACGATCCAGGTCACCGATCCGGCTGGCAACGTAAGCTATACACTGACCGTAAATACAGCAGACATACAGACCGGAAATAAGCTGTATGTGTGTGCAAAAGATCAAAAGACAGGTGCCTATGTCCTTGTAAACGACAAGAGTTATACGGTTACAAAAGCTGGAAATGTGAATTTTTCAGCAGATTCCAATAAGGATTATGTCCTTATGGATCAGAAAGATATGGATCAGGTCACAACGAAAATATTAAAAACGGTTACATTGAAGAATAAAACCGTTCAGGTGAAGAAGGGAAAACAAAAGAAGGTTTCTCTGGCAGCCACCTTAAATATGGACAATGTAAAAAGCATTTCTTATCAGAGCAATAACAAAAAAATTGCATCTGTAAACAAGAAGGGTACCATAAAATCGAACAAAAAAGGAACTGCGTCCATTCGCGTGACAGTAACCTTAAACAATGGAAAGACCAAAGTTTTAAAATTAAAAGTCAAAGTCAAGTAGCAGATGCAGGAAAAGACAAAACCCCGGAAATAAATATCCGGGGTTTTTGTTTTACCTAGAGAGAAAGTGCACACTGATCAATTTTTTTCAGTTCCTCCTCCGTAAATGGAGCAGAGTTTAACACTTTCAGATTTTCAAGAATCTGTGCCGGGCGGGAAGCTCCGATCAGAACGGAAGTAACCACACCGTCCCGGATCACCCATTTGAGTGCCATCTGTGCGAGGCTTTCACCACGGGCAGCCGCAATCTCATTCAGGCTCCGGATACTTGCCATCCGTTTTTCATCAAACTGATCCGCATGCAGGAAACGTCCGTCCGTGTTGACACGGCTGTCTTTTGGAATACCGTTTAGATAGCGGTCGGTCAGCATACCCTGCGCGAGCGGGCTGAAAGAAATAATTCCTTTCTTCCCATCTGCTGCGGCCTGTTTTAAACCGTTTTCTTCAATGGTACGGTTAAAGATATTGTAGGAATTCTGGTTGATAATAAATGGGCAGTGCAGATCTTCTAAGATGGCAGCTGCGCGTTTCATCGTTTCCCCATCGTAGTTGGACAGACCGACATACAGTGCTTTTCCGCTTCGCACGATCTGGTCGAGTGCACCCATGGTTTCTTCCAGCGGCGTATCCGGATCCATGCGGTGGTGATAGAAAATATCCACATAGTCCAGACCGAGCCGTTTTAAGCTCTGGTCAAGGCTGGCAATCAGGTACTTGCGGCTGCCCCAGTTTCCATAAGGTCCCGGCCACATGTCAAAACCGGCTTTGGAACTGATGATCAGTTCATCGCGGTAGGAAGAAAGCTCTTCCCGAAGGATCTTCCCAAGATTTTCCTCCGCACTGCCCGGCTGCGGTCCATAGTTGTTTGCCAGATCAAAATGTGTGATCCCGTGGTCAAATGCCGTAAAGCACATCTGTCTCATATTTTCATACACACCGGTATCTCCGAAATTGTGCCAGAAGCCCAAAGATACTTCCGGCAGCATCAGTCCGCTGTCACCGCAGCGGTGGTATTTCATGGTTTCGTAACGTGATTCATTTGCGTGATACATAAGAAATCCTCCTTAGTTTGTAAAAAATTTATCATAAATGCCAAATCCAAAGATAAAAAGCACAATCAGCGGCAGAATATAGGTAATGTAGCCGCGCATCCAGTTTTTAATTTTTAATCCTTTTCCGGTATTGGCTTCGGTTGTGTAGTTTTTCCAGCCCCAGCCGTAGCGGCTTGTGCAAAACAGCAGATATACCAGGGAACCGAGAGGCAGGAACAGGTTGCTTACCAGAAAATCTTCCAGGTCAAGCACAGACCCGCCAAAGATTGAAAAACCTTTCCAGTTCCATACATTGTATCCGAGTACACATGGCAGGGAGAGTACAATGATCAGTACCAGATTAACGGCACAGGATTTCTGGCGGCTGCATCCGGTCAGTTCCATACCGCAGGAGATGATGTTCTCAAATACTGCCAGGATTGTGGAAAACGCTGCAAAAAACATAAACAAAAAGAACAGGCTTCCCCAGAGTCTGCCAAGCGGAATATGGTTAAAAATATTCGGCAGGGTGATAAAAATCAGGCTTGGTCCGGAAGTCTGGTCAACATGGAACGTAAAGCATGCCGGAAAAATGATAAGTCCGGAGGTGATAGCAACAAATGTATCCAGAATGGCAATATTTACCGATTCACCAAGCAGAGAGCGTTCCTTTCCGATATAACTTCCCAAAATTGCCATCGCGCCGATTCCAAGGCTTAACGTGAAAAATGCCTGGTTCATGGCACCCGTAATGGTTTTTGCAATACCGATCTGTTTCATCCGTTCAAAGTCCGGGATCAGATAAAAGGCAAGGCCTTCTTTTGCACCATCCATAAAAAAGCTGTTGACCGCCAGAATGATCATGATGATAAGCAAAGAAGTCATCATGACCTTTGTTACTTTTTCCAGACCGTTCTGCAGTCCACGGGAGCAGACAAATACGCCGGCGCAAACAACTACCACCATCCAGAAGCCCATGGTCAGAGGTTTGCTCAGCATTGTGGTAAACTGTCCGGATACACCGTCGGCATCCAGTCCCTGAAACTGTCCGGTGACCGTCATATAAAAATAATGAAGCATCCAGCCGGTGACCGTTGTATAAAACATCATAAGAAGATAGCAGCCGATCAATGTGATAATCCCGTGGATATGCCATTTCTGTCCGGGTTTTTCCAGTGCATGGTAGGCTTTGACCGGACTTTTCTGGCTGGCACGCCCAACCGCAAATTCCATCGTCATGATCGGGAGTCCGAGAATAATCAGAAACAACAGATAAAACAGCACAAAGGCACCGCCTCCGCCCTGTCCGGCAGCTGTCTCTTATACACATCTGACGCTGCCGACGAACTCTAGGGTGT
>OWJB01000688.1_pt1 | contig 15392 bp, 10 predicted proteins | sample 1732861 | NCBI WGS metagenome assembly OWJB01 (sample SAMN05065762, study PRJEB22554) | human gut metagenome | biome: ENVO:2100002; feature: ENVO:00000062; material: ENVO:00002003 | host: Homo sapiens | place: USA
CCCGATCTTGCAGCAGCGTGAGCCCCGTAACTACCTTTGCTACTGACAACAGATTCCCATACCGGTTCCGCGGCATAAAAAAAAGGAGAGGAAAAGGTTATGGGAAGAAACGGGGAGAAAAGCCATACGCCGCGAACGCCCGGCGCGGGCGGTTCGCGGCTGCCCGCTCATGGAAGGGTGAATCGCCCGCGGGACGGGGTATCCGGGGGCGATGGTCGATCCGGAAGCTGCCGATCCCGTATCCGGGGGGATTGTCCCCGCGGGGAATGGCGCCACTCGCTGCCACTTTTCGGCCGCACACGTCCATACATCATTGAAAGACAACAAGATATTGTCCGTTTGCGTACTTTTGGGCATCCGGGAAACAAAAAATAAAACAGAATATGGAAATAATAAGTATGGACATGAGGGCTTTCGACGCGCTGGCAGGGCACGTGGAAGCCATTGAAAGGAAGGCCGAGGCGCTATGCCTGCGGCAGGAGGATGTGAGTTTGAAGAAGTGGATGGACAACCAGGACGTCTGCGACGTGCTGGGCATATCGAAGCGCACCCTGCAAACCTACCGGGAGAAGGGGTTGCTGCCGTTCAGCCGCATACGGCACAAGCTGTTCTACAAGCCGGAAGATGTCGGCAAGCTGTTGAAGTCGTCGCATTATCCTAATACCCCCGCGTTATGAGCCATTATTTCATCGACAAGCATGATCCGCGCGTGGCGGATCTGTTCCGGCGGTTGGAAAAGGCCGGCAAGGCGCTGGATAGACTGGAACCCTCGTGCGGCCGGACACTCAAGGGGGAGCGTTTCATCACCGACGAGGAGCTCTCACGGCTGTTGAAAATCAGCAGGCGAACGTTGCAGGAATACCGCACGGAGCGGATCATTCCCTACTACCTGATTCAGGGCAAGGTGCTCTACATGGAGTCCGAGATACAAAAACTCCTGGAGGATTCCCGCAAGAAATGTATCGGGGAACAGAGATGGGTGTAAGAGAAGAACGGCTCGCGGGCCGTTCTTCTTTTTCAGTTCAGTAACGTGTTCATGCCGGGGAGCTGCCAGACGACGGCGGTCGTCGTGGTCCTTCGCAGGAGCCACTGCCGGAAGGCTTCGGCGTTGGCGGAGTTCAGGCGGAAGGCCAGCGCGGCGATCATTTCGAGCGAGTACAGCTCGACGATGCTGCCGTCGCGGTTCCGCTCCCGGCGGCAGACCCGTTCCTCGCGGAGTATGCCGCTCTGGAGCAGGGAGCGGATATTGCTCCCCACGGCAGGGACGAAGACGCCGAACAGGTCGGCGATCTGGTGGCGCGTGAGCCATACGCGGCTCTCCGGGGCGTGGATTTCCACCCGCCCGTTCTCGATGCTGATAGGTTCTCTTGTTGTCATAACCATGCAAATTTATCGTTTTTTATCATACTGTTCAACCCGTTTGTCCTTATATCGCACGCCGTTTCCGGCTTCCTTTACTTCCCGTTTCCGACGTCTCCTCCTCGTAGAGGTTTATCCCACGGCTCCCGATCCGTTTTTTCAGCCGTTTCATGTCCTCGTCCACCTTGCGGTCGGTTACTTTGGCGTAGATCTGCGTCGTGCCGATGCTCTTGTGTCCCATCATGCGGCTGACGGTTTCGATGGGCACGCCCAGCGAGAGGGTGATGTGCGTCCCGAAATTGTGCCTTGCCTTGTGGAAGGTCATGTCGATGCCGTATGCCCGTCCCAGCTCCCGCGTGAGTTTGATGAGGTACGTCCGGCTGTAAAGGTTGAAAATTTTGTCGCTTTTACGCTCGGGACGGTATTTCTCGATGATCCGCAGCGGGACGTCCAGCAGCCGGATGGCCGAGGGCGTTTCGCTCTTCTTGCGCCGTATGTGTATCCACGATGTCCCGTCGGCGTCCCGCGTGATGTCTTTCTCGGAGAGCCGCCGCAGGTCGGCGTAGGCCAGCCCGGTGAAGGTGGCGAAGATGAACCAGTCGCGCACACGCTGTAAATTGGGCTTGTCGATGCCTTTTTCCAGCAGCCGTTTGAGGTCTTCGTGTTTCAGATGCCGGCTTTTCCGCTCGGGCAGGGCCGGGTGATCCTTGCCGTAGGGGTCACGGCGGAGCGTGCCCTGGCTGACGGCCCGCCGGGTCATCTTCTTCAGGCGGTAGAGGTGTTCGTGTACCGTCTTGGGCATCATGCCGCACTCCGTGCGCAGGAACAGCTCGAAGTCGTCGTAGAAGGTCTTGTCGAGGGCGCGCAGGGCGATGTCGTCACGTGCTTCGGTGTCCTCCCTCTCCCGCAGCCTCTGCCGCACGAAGGCCGCCAGGTGGTTGTAGGAGTTCACGTAGCTCATGTAGGTTTCCTCCACGCGATCCACGCCGACCCGCTTGCGGAACTCCTCGTTATGCTCGCGGAACAAGGCCAGCAGCGTGAGCTTGTGCTGCGCAATACCCAGCACGGCGTTCTTCACCAGCTCGGCCGTCACGAAGCCGAGGTTTTTGCGGACGGCCCGGTAATGGCCCTCGATCTGTTCGGTCAAATCCCCGATGGCCCGGTTCACCTCCAGGGCGTTGGCGCTCCGCCCGGTTGCCCGGCCCGTTTCCGGCTCCCAGAGCGACGGGGCGATGGAAGCCTTGACGCCGAACTGGGCGGCCTGCCCGTCGATGCTTATTTTGCACAAGAGCTGGCAGGTTCCGTCCTTGCGGACTTTCGTGCGGTTGATATAGAACAGCACGGAGAAGGTGCTGCGGCGTTTTATCTCTTTCTCTTGATTTGTATGATTCTTTTCCATGTCGAAAATAATTTAATGAGGTGATTAAATGGCTACCGGGAAGCGTTCGGCGATCTTCTCGTCGAGCTTTTCGGTGTCCGTGCCGATCTTGTCGTCGGTCACTTTGGCATAAATCTGCGTCGTGGAGATGCGGCTGTGCCCCAGCATCTTGCTGACGGTTTCCAGCGGCACGCCCTGCGAGAGGGTGATCTCGGTGGCGTAGGTGTGGCGCCCGCAATGGAAGACCAGCCGCCGTTCGATGCCGCAGAGGGCGGCGATACGTTTCAGGGCCCGGTTCATCTCGCTGTTGTCGTACATCGGCAGGAGCCTGCCCTCCGGGGCCGTGTCCCGGTACTTGTCGAGGATATGGAGCGGCACGTCCAGCAGCGGCAGCTCGTAGTGGATATGCGTCTTCTTGCGGGCGGTCTTGATCCACACCTCGCCATCCTCGGCCACCTCCAGATCCTCGGCCGTCAGGCGGCACATATCCCCGTAAGGGATACCCGTGTAGCAGGAGAAGAGGAAGAGGTCGCGGACGTGGTAGAGTTTCGCATCGTGCAGGGGCGTGGTCATCAGCCGTTGCAGCTCCGCGGCGGTAAGGTATTTCTGCTCCCGCTCGGGGCGTTCGGGCTCGTACCCGGCGAACGGATCGGCGGTGATGATCCCCTCGGCGATGGCCTCGCCGACAATCGTGTTCAGGCGCGTGGTGAGCGCCACGATGGTTCCCGGCGCAAGGCGGCACTCCGCACGCAGGTAGAGGTCGTACCTGTCGATGAACGAGCGGTTGAGCGCCGTGAAGGGAATATCCGAAAGTTTATAGACCGTCTGCACGAAGCCGGTGACACGGTTGCAGGCGTAGCGGTAGTTATCGAGCGAGCCTTTTTCGCGGTTCACGCCCACGCGTTTCTTGAAATGTTCGATAAAGGAGCGGAAATAACCGAGCAGGCTCTCCTGGCCGGAGGCCATGCCTAATAACTGTTTCCGTACCTCTTCGGCGGTCACGACCTCCCGTATGGCCGACTGCTCCTTGTAGATGGACAGCGCCGAGGCGCGCAGCTCGTCCAGCTGCCGGTTGATTTTCTGCGCGGTGACGCTTTTGCCTTTGGCGCGGCCCGATTCCCACAACGAGGCGGGAACCGACATCTTCGCGCTGAAGGATGCCGTGGAATAGCTTCCGACGGCAAGCTCCGCCGTGACGGGGCAACAACCCTCGGCGTTTATCTCGCTCCTTTTAAGGTAGAACGAAACCTTTACATCCGTCTGTTCCATAACTCAACTTTTCAATGTTACAAATTTACTTGATATTGAGTTATTTACAGCTATGAGAAATATAGCGGAACAGCGAAACAAAACCCCGTTTCGGAGAACAGAGACCGTCTTTTTCCGATTCTCGGGAAAAATGGCTATCTTTACCGCACATTATCAAAGACAGAAGCGTTCTTTGCGGTTATGAACGGCGTGGCGGAGGGTGGCCGAAGCGTGTTTTCCGCGGGATTATCCGACGGGAAAAAGGCAACGGATAAGTAGGGATTCTTTCTCTTTTCTCCCCAATATCCTGCCTTTTAGCGAATTGTACGGATTGAGAGAAACAACGCTTAACTCTCCTATGTACCAGTCAGTTACTTTATTTTGCCCGATTCTGCCGTTTTTACGCGAGATCTTTGTATCTTTGTCGTGAAAATACAGTCGTAAGGACGCTAATCTTACATAACTTAATTAACAACTTTATGAAAACAAATCTTAGTTCTCAAATCAGTCTCCACCGGGTCTCCCCCAGATACTACAGACCGGAGAATGCATTTGAAAAATCAGTCTTGACAAGACTTGAGAAAATTCCTACGGACATCTACGAATCCGTAGAAGAAGGTGCTAACTATATTGCGCGCGAAATAGCACAAACCATCCGCGAAAAACAAAAGGCAGGACGTTTCTGTGTATTGGCTCTTCCCGGAGGTGATTCACCCAGCCACGTATATACCGAGCTTATCCGTATGCATAAGGAAGAGGGTCTTAGCTTCCGCAATGTGATCGTATTTAATATGTATGAGTATTATCCGTTGTCTCCCGATGCAATCAACAGCAACTTCAATGCTTTGAAGAATATGTTGCTGGATCACATCGACATTGACAAGCAGAATATATTCACTCCCGATGGAAGCATTGCCAAAGATACTATCTTCGAATATTGCCGTCTGTACGAACAACGCATTGAAAGCTTCGGAGGCATTGATATTGCTTTGTTAGGTATCGGTCGTGTAGGTAACATTGCGTTCAACGAACCGGGTTCCCGACTGAACTCTACCACTCGTCTGATTTTGTTGGATAACGCATCACGCAATGAGGCATCCAAGATTTTCGGAACGTTGGATAATACTCCGATCAGTTCTATTACAATGGGAGTAGCCACTATTCTTGGTGCAAAGAAAGTGTATCTGCTTGCATGGGGCGAGAATAAAGCAGCTATGATTAAAGAATGTGTGGAAGGTGCAATCACTGACACAATTCCTGCTTCTTACCTGCAAACTCACAACAATGCACATGTAGCTCTCGATCTTTCAGCAGCCATGAACTTAACACGTATCCAACGTCCGTGGTTGGTCACTTCTTGCGAATGGAACGATAAGTTAATCCGTAGCGCTATTGTTTGGCTGTGTCAGCTGACCGGCAAACCGATTCTGAAGTTGACGAATAAAGACTATAATGAAAACGGTTTGAGTGAGCTTTTGGCGCTTTATGGTTCTGCATACAATGTAAATATCAAAATCTTCAATGATTTGCAGCACACCATTACCGGATGGCCGGGTGGTAAGCCTAATGCTGATGATACCTATCGTCCGGAACGCGCAAAACCGTATCCGAAACGTGTGGTCATCTTCTCTCCGCATCCGGATGATGATGTTATTTCAATGGGTGGTACGCTTCGCCGCTTGGTAGAGCAAAAGCACGAAGTACACGTAGCTTACGAAACTTCCGGTAATATCGCCGTAGGTGACGAAGAAGTTGTTCGTTTCATGCATTTCATCAATGGTTTCAATCAGCTCTTCAATAACAGCGAAGATTTGGTTATCAATGAAAAATATATAGAAATACGTAATTTCCTGAAAGAGAAGAAAGACGGTGATATGGACAGCCGTGATATTCTGACTATCAAAGGTCTGATTCGTCGCGGTGAAGCCCGTACAGCTTGTACTTATAATAATATACCGCTGGAACGTTGCCACTTCCTCGATCTGCCGTTCTATGAAACAGGTAAGATTCAGAAAAACCCGATCAGTGAAGCAGACGTAGAGATTGTACGCAACTTGCTCCGTGAAATAAAACCTCACCAGATTTTTGTTGCTGGTGACTTAGCCGACCCACATGGAACTCACCGTGTATGTACAGACGCTGTATTTGCTGCTGTCGATCTTGAAAAAGAAGAAGGGGCCAAATGGCTGAAAGACTGTCGTATTTGGATGTACCGTGGTGCGTGGGCTGAATGGGAAATCGAGAATATTGAAATGGCAGTGCCTATCAGTCCGGAAGAACTTCGTGCAAAACGTAACTCTATCCTGAAACATCAGTCGCAAATGGAAAGTGCTCCGTTCCTGGGTAACGACGAACGTTTGTTCTGGCAACGTAGCGAGGATCGTAACCGTGGTACAGCTACTTTGTACGATCAATTGGGATTGGCTTCTTACGAAGCAATGGAAGCATTTGTAGAATATGTTCCATTATAAGAGTAATCATTCTTAATTAAGAGAATATAAAACAATGAAAGAAGAGTGGGAAGTTTCGATACTTCTCGCTCTTTTTTGTTTATTTTTGCGGGGAGAATTAAACGCGGATTAACGCAGATTTTCGCAAAGAAAAATAGAATAAAACAATCTGCGATAATCCGTGATAATCTGCATTTAGCAAAAAAGCAACAAGTATGAAGAAAATAATAGTATTTTTTCTAGGCCTTACATTCTGTGCAACTTTTCTTTTTGCGCAGGATATTGAAAGAAATGTAAAAGAGCGGCTGACGGATTACTTCAACCAATATACCGCAACAGCCAAAATCAGCACTCCTAAACTGAATAGCTTCGATATTAATTACGACCGTAAGACGATTGCAATCTATGCATCGGAGAGTTTCGCCTACCAGCCTTTCCGTCCGGAAACTGTAGAAAACATTTATAATCAAGTTAAAGAATTGCTTCCGGGTCCCGTTCATTATTACCAACTCACCATTTATGCGGATGTGAAACCCATTGAAGATTTGGTACCTAATTTCTACCGGAATAAGAAAAAGGATAAGGAGCGGTTATCCTTAAATGTAGATTATAAAGGAGCTCCCTGGGTGAAAAACACTTCACGTCCTAATGAAATCTCACGCGGACTACAAGACCGCCACATTGCAATCTGGCAAAGCCACGGCAACTATTTCAAAAATGATAAAAACGAATGGGGATGGCAACGTCCCCGATTATTCTGCACCACAGAAGACATGTTCACTCAATCTTTTGTCCTTCCTTATGTAATTCCAATGCTGGAAAATGCAGGAGCGATTGTCTATACTCCCCGCGAACGAGATACACAAAAGAATGAAATCATTGTAGATAATGATACCCCCAATGCTTCCCTTTATTTGGAAATGGGGGGTAAAAAGATTAATTGGGCAAATGCTCCGGTAAGAGGATTTGCTCAGAAGAAAACAATCTATAAAGATGGAGAAAATCCTTTCACTGACGGAACCTGTCGTTTTATTCCGACAGAGAGAAAGAAAAAGAAGAATAAAGACCAGGTATTTGCCGAATGGGTGCCTACTCTACCGGCAACAGGCAAGTATGCAGTTTATGTTTCCTACCAAACATTGCCCAACAGTGTAAGCGACGCCAAATATCTGGTATTCCATAACGGAGGAGTAACCGAATTTAAAGTTAATCAGAAAATAGGTGGAGGCACATGGGTTTACCTCGGAACTTTTGAATTCGATAAAGGGAGCAACGACTACGGCATGGTGGTACTTAGTAACGAGAGCAGCGAACATGGGGTTGTATGCGCCGATGCAGTACGTTTTGGAGGGGGAATGGGAAACATTGCCCGTGGAGGAAAAATCAGCGGGCTACCGCGTTACTTGGAAGGAGCACGCTACTCTGCTCAATGGGCGGGAATGCCATACGAAGTATATGCCGGACGAAAAGGTGAAAACGACTATACAGACGATATCAACACACGCTCTAACGTTATCAATTATTTATCGGGCAGTTCCGTCTATAACCCACAACAGTCGGGTCTGGGCGTACCTTTGGAAATGACGATGGCATTGCACAGTGACGCCGGATGCAGCAAAACAGACGAACTGATCGGATCACTCGGCATTTACACCACCGATTTCAATAATGGCAAACTGAATGCAGGAACAGACCGGTATGCCTCACGTGATCTGGCAGACATTCTGCTGGCACAGATTCAGAAAGATATTTATTCAAGCTACAACTTGCCGTGGACACGCCGCAGCATGTGGAACCGAAATTATAGCGAAACACGTCTTCCGGCTACGCCTTCTACGATTATTGAACTACTCTCCCACCAGAACTTCGCAGATATGCAGTTAGGACATGATCCGAACTTTAAATTTACAGTGGGACGTGCCATCTACAAAGGTATTTTGCAGTTCATTACCAGCCAGCATGATAAAGAATACATTGTTCAGCCTCTGCCTGTGAGCAATTTCGCCATTCAATTCGGAAAGAAAAAGAATACACTGGAACTTTCATGGAAAGGCGAAGACGATCCGCAAGAACCGACTGCACGACCACGGGAATACATTATATATACCCGCATCGGTTATGGAGGTTTTGACAATGGCACTTTAGTCAGCAAAACGTCCCACACCGTTAAGATAGAACCGGGACTTGTTTATTCATTCAAAGTAACTGCTGTAAACCGGGGCGGGGAAAGTTTTCCTTCTGAAATCCTTTCTGCCTATAAAGCCAAACGTGAACAGGGAAAAGTAATCATCATCAATGGCTTTGACAGAATCAGCGGTCCGGCGGTCGTTAACACTTCTGATAAAGCCGGATTCGATCTAATGCAAGATCCCGGCGTTCCGTATATATCGAATATTTCATTTTGCGGAGCACAAACCGGCTTCGACCGTACACAAGCCGGTAAAGAAGGAAAAGGAAGTCTGGGGCATAGCGGAAGCGAATTAGAAGGAATGAAAATTGCAGGAAACACGTTCGACTATCCTTTTATTCACGGAAAAGCGATTCAGGCAGCCGGAAAATATAGCTTCGTATCATGCAGCGACGAAGCGGTAGAGAACGGATTGGTTACATTAGAAGATTATCCGGTGGTAGATTATATTTTGGGACTGGAGAAAGAAGATCCTGCAAGTAAAGCATATTACAAGACATTCTCTTCGGCTATGCAACGGATTATGACCAGTTATTGCCAAGCGGGAGGTAACCTGTTTGTCAGTGGTGCTTATGTAGGAAGTGATATGAGTGGAACACAAGGAAACCGGGAGTTTACGGAGAAAATACTGAAATATGGTTATCAAGGTAGCCTGACGGATAAGAGTTCGAATCAGATTAAAGGATTGGGCCGTACTATAACAATCCCACGTCTGCCTAATGAAAGCAGTTATGCTGTACCTGCTGCGGATTGTATTGTTCCCGTAGATACTGCCTTCCCCGTATTTACGTATGCACCCGGCAATCAGAGTGCAGGTATTGCCTACAAAGGAAACTACCGTACTTTTGTATTGGGCTTTCCTTTTGAAAGTATCCAGTCTGAAGCAGACCGGGCAACCATTATGGCAGGCATCCTGGGATTCTTTACTCAAAAATAAAAAATATCCTTTTTTTTAATCCGTTTTTCATTTTAAATTCTATCTTTGCTACTATAATAACCTTTAAAACTAAAAAACAATGTATACTATACAAGCAAATCCCAGCGGTACACGCAGCATAGAAGTATCTAATGAAAACTTGAGAACAATTGAAAAATATGCTCTGTTCCGTCATCTTATCGACAGTACCGGTATTGTAGATGAAGCAGTTCTGGATAAGTTGAAACTTAATATCCGCTCCCTTATTGCCAGTCAGGAGGAAGACAGTAAAGACTTGCTGGACCTTTGTATCGACGTGATTTATCACAATAATATGAAGGCATTCGGCTTGCAACAGCTCATCAAGCTCTATCTTACCTGGCTCTCCAGTCCGGAAGCGGAAGAAGAGGAGGAATAATGATTACGGTAGATACCTGCGGAATAACAGCATACAGTCCGCTGATTCCTGCAATAAAAGCGATGTGTACAGCCTCTCCGGGTGAAACGATAGAGATTATCATGAATCATGCCGATGCGTTTCAGGATCTAAAGGAATATCTGTCCGAGCAAGGTATCGGCTTCCGTGAAATCTATGACGGAGAACAAATGACATTACAGTTCACAATCCATGGGAAGTTCTAAGAAAGTATCCCAATGATTGGAAGAAAACATTCTAATGAACGAAGTTAAACATCTCAATGAATAAAAATCATTGGGATGTTTTTTATTATCTGTATCTTTGCAGCATGAAAGAATATCGATTGACCGACTGGTTACCCACTACTAAGAAAGAAGTAGAACTTCGAGGATGGAATGAATTGGATGTCATTCTATTCAGTGCTGATGCATATGTGGATCATCCTTCTTTTGGTGCTGCCGTTATCGGACGCATTCTCGAAGCGGAAGGTTTGAAAATAGCCATCGTTCCCCAACCTAACTGGCGTGACGACCTGCGTGACTTCAAGAAGTTGGGACGTCCACGGCTATTCTTCGGTATCTCCGGCGGATGCATGGACTCGATGGTTAATAAATATACCGCCAACAAACGCCTACGCAGCGAAGATGCTTATACTCCGGACGGCCGACCGGATATGCGTCCGGACTATCCTTCCACGGTTTATAGCCAGATACTAAAGAAACTTTTTCCGGATGTTCCGGTAGTCATTGGAGGAATCGAAGCCAGTTTAAGGCGATTGAGTCATTACGATTATTGGCAGGACAAAGTACAAAAGAGTATTTTGTGCGACAGCGGAGCAGATCTACTCATTTACGGAATGGGGGAAAAGCCTCTTGCAGATCTGGTGAAGAATATGAAAAGTCTGCTCACCACTGAAGAACCTGTACTGACAAGCAGCAAATTCAAAACGATTATCGGGTCTGTGCCCCAGACAACCTATCTTTGTCGTGCTACAGAATGGATATCTGCCGAAGATGACCTTCAACTTTATTCACACGAAGAATGTCTGGCAGATAAAAAGAAACAGGCTAGTAATTTCCGACATATCGAAGAAGAATCCAACAAATATTCGGCTTCACGAATCACACAAGCAGTAGGAAATAAGATAGTCGTTGTCAATCCTCCCTATCCTCCGATGAGTCAGAAAGACCTCGATCATTCGTTTGATTTACCATATACCCGCCTGCCTCATCCAAAATACAAAGGGAAACGGATTCCGGCATACGATATGATTAAATTTTCCATCAACATTCACCGAGGATGTTTTGGTGGCTGTGCATTCTGTACCATTTCCGCCCATCAGGGAAAGTTTATTGTCAGCCGAAGCAAAGAGTCTATACTGAAAGAGATAAAAGAAGTTATTCAGTTACCCGATTTCAAGGGATATTTAAGTGATTTGGGAGGTCCTTCCGCTAATATGTATCAGATGAAGGGGAAAGATGAAGCTATTTGCAAAAAATGCAAACGACCGTCATGTATTCACCCGAAAGTTTGTCCGAATTTGAATACCGATCACCGCCCTTTACTGGATATTTACCATGCTGTGGATACCTTGCCCGGAATCAAAAAATCGTTTATCGGTAGCGGTGTACGCTATGACCTGTTACTTCATCAAAGCAAAGATGAAGCTATCAACCGTAGCACTGCCGAATATACCCGTGAATTGATAGTCAATCATGTGAGTGGTCGGTTAAAAGTAGCTCCGGAGCATACCAGTGACCGGGTATTATCTATAATGCGCAAACCTTCTTTTGAGCAATTTGAAACATTCAAAAAGATATTCGACCGCATCAACCGGGAAGAAAATCTGCGTCAACAACTGATTCCGTATTTTATCTCTTCGCATCCCGGATGCAACGAAGAAGATATGGCGGAACTTGCCGTTATCACTAAACGTCTGGACTTCCACCTGGAACAAGTGCAGGACTTCACTCCTACTCCGATGACAGTGGCTACCGAAGCCTGGTATAGCGGATTCCATCCATACACGCTAGAACCGATATTCAGTGCCAAAACCCAACGGGAGAAACTTGCACAACGACAGTTCTTTTTTTGGTATAAACCGGAAGAACGAAAAAACATCATCAATGAGTTGAGACGTATCGGACGTTCAGATTTGATAGACAAGTTATACGGAAAAGGAAAGGACATGGAAAGAGGGAGAGGAAAAAGATAGAATGAAATAAATTATAAATCAAGCATAAGGCATGATTATGAATCAATTATAACTTGTGATCCTATTGGCTACTTTTAAGTTAGCACTTTCCAATTGATATATATTTGATTGCCTAGTAAGTTTTCGTTTGACTATAGTCAAACGATAGTTCAATTATTGTCGGGCGTTAGTTCAACAACTGTCAAACGAAAACTCATTAGGCAATCGAAAAAATAATATAGGTAAGAGAAAGAAATAAAAGCTACATAGTGATGAGTTGTTGCCAATAATAGCATCTTCAACTCATTTATGCTTCCTTTACCGGCAAAGCCACAATCTCCTGCAACACACTGACTGCCGTTTCCACATTAGTAACATCCTTAATGAGCATACTCCGTCTGCCGTTCTGTTCACGCAAATCACAACGACGGGTATATTTCATCATATAGTCTATCACTTTACCAAAAGCCTTACTTTGATAGAACGGACTATCCGGATTGGAAACAAAGAACAAGGTCATCCGCCCACCTTTCAGGAAGATTTTCTCTGCACCCAAACGGGCTGCAAGACGGCGTAGAGGCACAATACGGAGTAGTTCTTCCGTTTCCCGGGGAACCGGTCCGAAGCGGTCTTCCAGACGAGCACGGAAAGCTTCCACATCTTTGTCCAATGTCAGTCCATCCAATTCACGATAGAGCAACATACGTTCGCTGCTGCCTGTTACGTAGTTGGCAGGCAACAATAGTTCGAGGTCGCTTTCTACCTGACACTCGTCTACAAACTCTTCTCCACTAATTTGTCCTTCGCCCTTGATTTCATCCGCATACAGTTCAGCAAACTCGTCTGTCTTTAACTCATGGACAGCTTCAGTAAGAATTTTCTGATATGTCTCATATCCCAAATCAGCAACAAATCCGCTTTGTTCGGCTCCAAGCAGATTTCCGGCTCCACGAATATCCAAATCCTGCATGGCGATATGAATACCACTTCCCAAATCACTAAAGTTTTCAATTGCTTGAAGACGTCGTCTTCCTTCGGCTGTCAAACTACCTAACGGAGGAGCCAGCAGATAACAAAAAGCTTTCTTATTACTACGTCCTACCCGTCCACGCATCTGATGGAGATCACTCAATCCAAAGTTTTGCGCCTGATTGATAATGATAGTGTTGGCATTCGGAATATCAATACCACTTTCGATGATTGTAGTTGCCAAGAGTACATCATAGTCGTAGTTGACAAAATCCAGAATAATCTTCTCCAGCTCTGTCGGTTCCATCTGTCCATGTCCAATTGCTACACGGCAATCCGGGATATGACGTTCGATCATCGCTTTCAATTCCGGCAAGTTCGCAATCCGGTTATTGACAAAGAAGACTTGACCGTTGCGGCTCATCTCAAAATTGATGGCATCCGTTATCACTTCTTCATTAAAAGTATGCACTTCGGTCTGAATCGGATAGCGGTTGGGTGGCGGAGTAGAAATCACACTCAAGTCGCGTGCACCCATCAATGAAAATTGAAGGGTACGAGGAATTGGAGTAGCAGTCATAGTCAGTGTATCCACATTCACTTTCAACTGACGCAGCTTTTCTTTGACAGAGACTCCAAATTTCTGTTCTTCGTCCACAATCAACAATCCCAAGTCTTTAAACTGGACATCTTTTCCCAAGATACGGTGGGTACCTATCAGAATACCGACATCTCCATCTTTCAATCCCTTCAATACAGCTTTGGTCTGTGCGGCAGTACGTGCGCGACTTAAATATTCCACCCGGCACGGTAATCCTTTCAAACGCTCACGGAAAGTCTGAAAATGCTGGTAAGCAAGTACTGTTGTCGGAACCAGAACGGCTACTTGTTTATTATCGGCAACGGCTTTGAAAGCCGCACGTATCGCTATCTCGGTTTTTCCAAATCCTACATCTCCGCAGACCAGACGATCCATCGGACGGTCACTTTCCATATCTGCCTTGACATCAATCGTCGCCTTACTCTGATCCGGTGTATCTTCATAAATAAAGGATGCTTCCAGCTCATGCTGCAAGAAACTATCGGGACTGTAAGAGAAACCTTTTTCCTGACGACGCTGCGAATACAATTTTATCAAATCGCGGGCAATATCCTTGATTTTACTCTTTGTACGTTCTTTCAGTTTCTCCCATGCACCTGTACCTAATTTGTTAAGCCGGGGAGCCTCTCCTTCTTTACCTTTATATTTGGAAACCTTATGCAGGGAGTGAATAGAGACGAACACCACATCTTCATTTTGAAACACCAGTTTCAAAACCTCTTGCGTAGTATCACCATTCGGAATACGTACCAAGCCGGAAAAACGTCCGATACCATGATCCGTATGCACCACATAGTCTCCCGGAGTGAACTGATTCAGTTCTTTCAAGGATAGTGCCACTTTTCCCGAACGGGCTTTATCACTTTTCAGATTATATTTATGAAAACGATCAAACAACTGATGGTCTGTGAAGATACAGAGCCGCAGTGTGTTATCTACAAAACCTTCGTGAATGGTACGTTCTACGGGAGTAAAATTAATCTTATCACCCCGATCTTCAAAAATAGCTTTGATACGATCTGTTTGCTTCATGCTGTCACTGCAGATAGATAGCGAATAGCCCTTTTCCAGATAATCCTTGAAAGAAGAAGCTACCAGATCGAAATTCTTATGAAAGATAGGCTGGGCAGATGTATTGAAAGTAACGCTGGCATTGGGCGTTCCGGTCGGTTTATTACCAAATTCCAACCGGCGGAAATCGAGTGCCCGTACAGTAAACTCGCTGCCGTCTATCAATTTCCCTTCCAATGTAATGCCACCATTCTCTTCGGCCTCCTGAACGGCTATTGCCTGTGGAGTCAGCGCCTCATCGTGTACTACCTGGATTCGCTCGCGCAACCAAAGAAAATCGCGCATCGCCAAGGTAGTCTCTTTCGGGATGAAATCCAAAAAAGAAGTTGTTACATCACCTGTCACCGCCAAATCGGGAACAATAGACACTCCATCTTTCTTCTCACGGGATAATTGAGACTCCACTTCAAAGGTACGAACACTTTCCACTTCATCACCAAAGAAATCGATGCGATAAGGATATTCCGAAGCAAAAGAGAAAACGTCGATAATACTACCGCGAACAGCATATTGTCCCGGTTCATATACGTAGTCTACATATTCAAAACCATAACTATGCAACACATCGGTGATAAAAGTGGTATCCACTTTCTCTCCTAC
>OWJB01000696.1_pt1 | contig 15334 bp, 18 predicted proteins | sample 1732861 | NCBI WGS metagenome assembly OWJB01 (sample SAMN05065762, study PRJEB22554) | human gut metagenome | biome: ENVO:2100002; feature: ENVO:00000062; material: ENVO:00002003 | host: Homo sapiens | place: USA
GAGGATTAAGATGGGGATTACATTTGGTAAGCTTTACGAGTTAAACGTCGATTGGAACGGAAACACCGATTTATTAGTATTCGCTGAGGACAAAGACAAAATGATTAAGGCTAGAGAAGCAATGTTTAAATTTTCTGAGCGCGAGGTAAAATGGTTTGGCACAGAGAGTGTAAGAATTTATGGCACCTGGGATTTTAAAGATGAAGATTAAGATGTTTTAGGCATTTCGATTACGACTATTAGTGGTTAAGGAGGAAAATTAATGGCAATTCAATTATTAGTTTCCGACAAGCGTCGGGCCACAGGGATGTCCATCAAGACTTTTAGACTTCCCTGTGAAGCCATATCTTACATGAACAATCACAAAGTATATCAAGTCACCGTATTAAGTGGTGGCTATGCCTTTACTTACACGCCATCACAATTCAAGAAAATTCATAAATAGTTTACAATTTGTTCATAACCCGTTCATATGCACTCGTTATACTTGACTTGTAAGTTAAATAAATTAAGTTTTAAAGGAGGTCAAACCTATGTTAAAGTTCATTGATTTATACATGGCCAATAATGCTTGGCAGGTTGACACTATGATAAAAATCGAGTTTGCTGAGGGTGACACGGAAATTGCGCAGGCTCAGGACCTCGCCGAGGATTACGGAGACTACGAGGTCGATTGGTTCGACAATAACATCGTCGGCATTCACAAGGAGGACGACTAATGATCAAGAACATGGTAATTCAGTTTTTAGAAACGACTAGCCCCAGCTACGCCGTCCTTGCCAAAGGATTCTTGGACGGTCCCAACTACTTCTATCTCATCAAGGATTACAACACCGGTGTTCGTCTTTTGTTAGAGGTAAGCACCAACCAGGCGTTCTCTCTGGAAACCGCAAAGTCATTAATCATTGATGGATGGTTAAAAGTAGTATCTGCAAAGTTCTTTTCAGGCTTCAACGAGGAAGTAAACGATTAGGCTGACGGCACCAGGGAAGGTTCGACTCCTCCCCGGCCATTACCCACCGGATCAGGCGGGAGAAACAAATACACATATTTCAAGCAAAGAAAAGGAGAGAAAAGCAATGAAGAAAGACATGATCACAAGAACACTGGTAAGCACAGCAGTTACGGTACTGGGAGTCAACGGGGTGTCCGCTGAAACGTCGAATGAAACGGTAATCTTCCCCGGCGTAATCAACGACAACGAAAAGGCCCTTGCAAAGTTCAAGAAGCACATTGAGAAGCTGGATGAGTTTAAAGATTTCCACCCGGCCGTTGTTGTTTCCATGGAAAAGCGGGAGCAGCTGCTCGGAATTACCGTAGAGGATTTCATGGCCCACGCGGTGCCAGTTGAGCGCCCCAAATCCCAGACTAAAGAAGCACAGGCAGAAAAGAAGGAAGCAAAAGAAGCAGCATTTTGAGAAGAAATTAAAAAGATGTTTAAGGAGGATTAAGCAATGACAATCACAGAGAAGAGCACCGAGTTCACCAAGGTTGAGCTTTACCGCATGACCAAAAGCCCGTCCATCGTATCGGTTAAGGCATTAGAGGACGGAACCACTATTACACCACGTGGTTGGCTGACCTTTGACGATGAGAACGCAAAGGGAGAAACCTCCCACATGCTTTCCATCATTGGCGAGGACGCATTCGGTCAGGAAACCGTATGGTCGTGCCAGTCTCAGACGTTCAAGGACAATTTCATGGATTTGTGGAACATGTTTGACGGTGAACCCTTTACCCTGAAAAAGATTTCAGGGGTAACCAAAGCCGGTAGAGATTACGTGAACTGTGATCTTGCCTAATAGAACGGAATAACCAGATCATGCGCGCTAAAGCGCTAGACAAATGCCCGCTACACACGTGGCGGGCTATTTATTACAAGGAGGTAAGAAAATGTATATTCCTATTCCAGTATTGGTTGCTTTATGTAGTTTATTTTGTTTTATCATAGGCGTGGTATTTGGCGTAGTATGTGCCAATAGCATTGACTAGATGGAGGATTAATATGGTAGTTTTAACAATTCAGAATTTCTTATGTGTGATAGGAATTGGTTTATCAATCGGTATGATAGGTGGTTTTTTCTTAGTATGCTGGTTGAGTAAATCGTAAAGGGGGATTAATATTGTTGTAGTACTGAAAGATTTATCCGGGCACAAAAGAGAGTACAGAGATATTGAATCTATTATACTTACCAATAATGGCTATATTCATATGAAAGAACGTGCGGGATTGCACCGTCGTTTTAAGGTGGATTCAATTGATTACTATTTTATTACAGAGGAGACGTGAATAATCCATGGCAAAGCGTAGAAAACAAACCCCCGCCGAAAAAGCGTACAACCGCGAACGCCGTCGCATACAGCGCCAAATCACCCGAATGTCTCAGCGTGGTTACATTGTTCCCGAAAACATCTTACCCCCACGTCCCAAGCGGATTACTGCAGCCAGCGTTCGCCGTTTACAAAAAATTACCACTCCCCGTATCTATGAGCGTTCTGGTTACATCGACGTAGAGACCGGCGAAATTTTAACCGGCACAGAGGGCCGTCGGTTAGAACGTCAAGCCGCAGCCCGACGTGCAGCAGAAACAAGACGTGCAGCACGCGAGGTTAGACGGGAATATATAGAGCCGGAGCCTCCGCAGGCACAGTTGCCAATAGTTGAGTATGTGCAGTTCGACGAACAAATACTGACAGTATTCCAGATGGAAATGACTGAGATATACGGACGCAACGAAAAGCTATTCAACTACATTTCGCGTTGGTTCCAAATGGCGCGCCAGCGTTACGGTGATGAGGATTTGGCAGACGCACTAGAGCGTTCAAAGGCCAACGGAGAGTGGCCCGGATGGGAGGGAGTTTCTGATTCCGAAATACTTGTCGGTAAACTGACCGGAATCCTAGAAATGATAGGCGGAACACCCGGTGGCAGACAAGAAATATTGGAAGCGCTAGAAGAGGGTGAGGACTGGACTATGTATGAGGACGAGGAACTATAGTTATTATGTATGCGACTTTGAGACAACGGTTTATAAGGGCCAGCAGTTTACAGAGGTTTGGGCTGCTGCTATCGTAGAGCTGTACACTGAACAAGTAAAAATCATGCATAGCCTGGCTGATTTTCTGGACTATGTAAAGGGGCTAAAGAAAAACGTTATAGGTTATTTCCACAACCTTAAGTTTGACGGAAATTTCATCGTTGATTATCTTCTTAGGAATGGATATCGATGGAATCGTGTAGCTGAGGGCCAGATGGCAAACAAAGATTTTAAGTGTGCTATCAGTGACCGTGGAGCCTGGTATAGTATTACAATTAAGATTGGGGGTAACATTATAGAATTCAGAGATTCCTTAAAGCTTCTTCCGTTCTCAGTAAAGCGTATCGGTAAAAGTTTCAAAACAGCTCACAAGAAACTTGACATGGAATATGAAGGATTTCGATATGCTGGTTGTGTAATCACAGAGGAGGAACGCCAGTACATAGCCAACGATGTTTTGGTTATTAAAGAAGCCTTAGAGATTATGTTTGAACGTGGTCACACAAAACTGACTATCGGTTCATGCTGTTTAGAAGAATTCAAGACAACATATGACAAGGAGGACTACAAAAGCTTTTTTCCAGACTTGACACAGGTAGAGATTGATTCTGAATTATACGGTGAGAAAACAGCCGACGCATACATTAGGCATAGTTACCGTGGCGGTTACTGTTATCTGGCTAAAGGCAAAGAGAACAAAGTGTTTCTTAACGGCTGGACAGCTGACATTAACAGTAGTTACCCTTCAAACATGTCGAGTGAGTCAGGAAACTATTATCCGGTTGGACTACCTAAGTTTTGGAAGGGTGATATACCGGAGGAAGCACAAAGATACTATTATTTTGTGCGGTTCAGATGTAGGTTCAGGGTTAAAGAAGGTATGCTTCCGACAGTGCAGGTTAAAGGAAGCTTGCTGTATTTAGGCACAGAATACCTAACGTCAAGCGATATCTATGACTACAAAACCGGAACTTATAAGCGTTACTACATGCGTAAAGGCCAGTTGCATGATTCACAGGTTACGTTGACAATGACATGCAAGGACTACGAGCTATTTTTACAGCACTATAATGTGTATGACTTGGAAGTTCTTGACGGGTGCATGTTTCATCAAGCAATTGGTTTGTTTGATGAATACATGTACAAGTATAAGGAGATCAAGGAAAATTCTGTAGACGCTGAGCGTGAGCTTGCAAAGCTATACTTGAATAATTTGTATGGTAAGTTTGCGGCTAACGATTCATCGAGCTATAAGATACCTTATATTAATGACAAGAACGTACTTGGATTTGAGATTGTAGAAGAACACGAAAAGAAGCCGGGGTTCATTGCAGTTGGAAGTGCAATTACATCATATGCAAGGAGGTTCGTCATACAAGCAGCCCAGGCTAACTACAACGGCCCGGACAAGGATGGATTTATTTATTGTGATACTGATTCAATTCATTGTAGTGGCTCACCAGATGATGTAAAAGGAATTAATATTCATCCCACACATTTTTGTTGCTGGAAACTGGAAAGTTATTGGGATAAAGCAATCTTTGTGAGGCAGAAAACGTACATCGAGCACGTGACACACAATGATGGTGAACCAGTTGAGCCATATTATTCTATAAGGTGTGCTGGTATGTCCGATTCTGCAAAGGATGAATTTATTAAGACACATGTAATGGAAGATTTTAAGGAAGGACTTAAGCTGGAAAATATGCTTAAACCGGTCAGAATGCCGGGTGGAATAGTTCTTGAAAATAAGGGATACAAAATGACAAAGAAGGCTGAATTAAAATTAAACTTTAAATAATTGTACTTGCGCAAATACAATTACAAAGAGGGAGCCATTCCGGTTCCCTCTTCTTATATCTAAATCACCCGGTCGTTAGAATGGACTTCCAAGTCCGATAGACTGCACGGAAGGTTTTACCCTTCGGAACCCGCGCACGACAGACTAACGATAACGGATGTAGATACCCTTAATATGAAAGCAGTTTAAGTAACATAGCTTTGCATTCCAGATTCTTAAATCGGAAACAACCGCGATTGAACAAGCTACGCAAGCTTCCAATCATCAAGCTGTTTTTGGCAAGCATGACATAATTGATATTATGATCATCAGTGGTCAAAGTAAGCTTAATGGGAAATGATTCATCCCACTTGTCGGTGACATACATGATTCCCAGCGAATCATATTCATAGATGGCGTAATGCTTGTTAAGATACTTGATGGTATACATATACCTTCCGCGTCCTTCCGGACGTTCGAGGAAAGCAAAATTATCATTAAGGTATATGTTTTGTGACGCATACGCGACGTAATCACTGGAGGAGAATGCACGGTTAAATCCCGACTCCATCATAGCATTTGAAGCTGATTCGATGAATCCTTGTTCAAGCACAAAACCATCGCCCCTCAGAAATTGTGTATCCTTCTTAAGTCGGTCAGATATTCCAAGTGCAGTGTAATATGGGTTAAGCAAACTTACTGTATTTCCGCACATGTATACGGGCACGTACCGAATCTGTTTTCCGCGTCCCCTGGCAACACTTGTGTGCACACTAAGTAGCTTCTTAATTTCATCTGTGCAATACTTATTATTTTCTGACTGAAATTCGTCGAATAAAATCCGGTTAACGTCATTGAATATGTGACTGTATTTCTTAATCGCGTCTGCTCCATTAAGGGCTACAGCATAGCCGCAGTGAATGTCATTAAGATATAATTCGTAGTATAATCCCTTTGCCATACATTTGCTTGACATGTTATCATCAGGGAAGAATAAATTTCTGATATCCTTAAAGAATTTGTCATGACAATCTGAAAGTTCATAGTTGAAACGGTTTAAAAGCATAAACTTGCCTTGACCGGCTTTAAACTTTTTGGTAAAGTAACGATTAAACCACGTAGTCTTACCCCCAGTTCTGTTTGTTGTAACCATAAACAGCTCAGGCTTCTTACCGTTAATATCACGCATGGACAATAATTTGGTTCCGTCGTAGTAAGCCATGACTAACTCCTCCCAGATTATAATATCTCTTATTATTGTATCACATTTTCATTGACAAGTCAACACTTTTTTGATATAATAGAAGGTGGAAGGGAGGGATACAATGTGAACGAGGTTGTAACATTAATTACGAACGTGGGCTTTCCCATCGGCTTAACCTTGATTTTGCTTTGGTACATTTATGACAGCAATAACAAGCACAAGGAAGAGATGGACAAAATGAGTGAAGCGTTGAACAATAATACGCTGGCTCTCACAAAACTCATTGACAGATTGGAGCGTGAGAACAATGCTTAATGGAATTGACGTATCTCGGCACCAGGGTTATATCGACTGGGGGAAAGTAAAACCTCACATTGATTTTGCCATGATTCGCGCAGGGTTTGGTGACAACAATCTTGACGCAAAAGCATTATTCAACATGGAGCAATGTGAAAGATTTAATATCCCGTTTGGGGTATACTGGTTCAGCTACGCATTACATCCTGAAATGGCGCGCAAAGAAGCTGACCATTGCTTGGATATTGTAGGCAATCGTAAGCTTGCATTTCCGGTGGTTTATGACTTTGAGTATGACACCGTTAATCACGCGATTAAACAGGGTGCCAAAGTTGACAGAGCGTTTGTGCTTAACTGTACCAGAGAGTTTTGTAAGCGTGTAGAAGAGCGTGGTTTTTATGCAATGTTCTACGCTAATAACGATTATTACAAACGCTATTACCAGGGTAGTGATATCCCTGAAAAATACGATATGTGGTATGCGCGTTACGCTGATCAGCCCGGAATGAGTGTTAATCTCTGGCAGAAAACCGACCGAGGAAAAATCCCTGGAATCACTGGCTATGTTGATCTGGACGTATCATATCGTGATTACCAGACAATCATGGACAAAAACGACTTAAACAACTATGACTGAAAAGGAGCTTTAATTTATGGCCTGGAATGCAAAAGCTATAGGTGCATACGCTAGAACCAGTGAAGAAGCAATCGAAAACGCCCGTAACATATGGGGAACGCTTGCCGCACATGGTTGGACTACCAACGCTGTATGCGGGCTTTTGGGCAATATGGCGGTTGAGTCAGGGTATAACCCTTGGAGATGGCAGAACGATGTTCTAGGTGTTTCCACCGGATCGCCCTGGACTAATATGGGGTACGGCTTTGTGCAGTTCACCCCTGCCAGTAAATACATAGACGCGCCGGAAGCAAAAGCTTTAAGCGGTTACGGGCCTAATTTTAGCGATAAAACAGGTTCCCCATCTGACGGGTACGCTCAAATTGTATACGTGAATGGGTATGCTGATTACTACGCCACGACAGCTTACCCGGAAAATTATGACGAGTTTAAAGCAAGTACCCAAACCCCGGCTTACCTTGCCAAAGCTTGGCTGTACAATTATGAGCGGCCTGCCGATCCGGGGGCCTCAGAATCTATCCGTGTGGAAAACGCGGAATACTGGTGGACGGTATTAACAGGTGAACCACCGCCTGATCCCGGCCCCGGGCCTGGTCCTGGACCGGGATCACAAAAGAAAATGCCAATTATGTACTATCTGCGGCGAAGAATATTTTAAGGAGGGTAGAAAATGGCCAGATTGGAAAGAGAAGAATTTTTCAACCGCATTCGTGAACGTATCGGAGATGATACCAGTGACGACGCTTTAAAGTTTATGGAAGATATCACCGATACTTACGACGAGTTGGAAGGGAGAGCCCGTGGCGACGGGGAGGACTGGAAAGCAAAATACGAAGAGCTTGACGCGGAGTGGCGCAAGCGCTATCGTGACAGATTTTTCAATACCCCGGAGGGTGCAAAGGAAGATCAGGAAGAAGATGTAAAACGTGACGGCGAAAAGACGCGCACGTTTGAAGAGTTATTTGAGGAAAGAGAGGGAGAATAATATGCCTAACAAGCCAGCTAATGTAAGCTTAGATAGCGTAACCAACACCGCCGCAAAAACGTTTGCGGCAGAAAACCCCAAGGTGAACGTGCCGAAAATGTACGCTGCCACGGCACAGATTTTGAATACAATCAGGGATAACGCCAGTGCGAACTATCGTGACTATGTTCCGGCAGCAGACCCGGCGATTGCGGCAAGTGTACGTGAGATTGGCGGAATCATTATGAATTATCCTGCCTTACAGAATGAGTTCTTGTCGGCACTCATGAACCGTATTGGCCGTGTGATCATCACGTCCAAAATGTTCTACAACCCGTGGGCTGGACTTAAGAAGGGACTTCTTGAATTTGGCGAAACGGTAGAGGAAATTTTCGTCAACATTGCAAAACCCTTCCAGTTTGACCCCGCAGTGGCGGAAACTGAAGTGTTCAAGCGGGAGATTCCCGATGTGCGGGCGGCTTTCCACATTCTTAACTATCAGAAATTCTACAAAGCTACTATTAGCAACGACCAGCTGCGCCAGGCGTTCTTGTCTTGGCAGGGGATCACCGACCTGATCGCGAAAATCGTAGACGCAATGTACACCGGCGCGAACTATGATGAGTTCCTTACCATGAAATACATGATTGCGCGCAACATTCTGAATGGCCGCATGAACGTGACTGAGATTGACCCCGTGTCTCCCGAAAATGCCCAAGGAATCGTTTCTACGATTAAGGGTATCAGCAACACATGGGAGTTTCCATCTACTAACTATAACATTAGCGGCGTGACCACCTTCACAGCTAAAACTGATCAGTTCATTATACTTAACGCAAAGTTTGACGCTGTAATCGATGTACAAGTGCTTGCGAGTGCGTTCAACATGGACAAAGCGGAATTTATGGGGCGCCGCATTCTGGTAGATAGTTTTGGTGCCCTTGACACCGATAGACTTAATTTACTGTTTGCCAATGATCCCAACTATGTGCCGATTACTCAGGAAGAACTTACCGCCCTTGACGCAATTCCGGCCATTATGGTTGACCGTGACTGGTTCATGATCTTTGACAATTTCTACAACTTTACAGAGAACTACAACGGGCAGGGCCTCTACTGGAACTACTTCTATCACGCGTGGAAAACGTTCAGTGTTTCCCCGTTTGCGAATAACACGGTATTCATTTCTGGCGCACCGACTGTTACCAGCGTAACCGTTTCCCCGGCAACTGCTTCCGTGTTTAAGGGTCAGGGAATCCACCTGAATGCCACCGTAGTTACTACGAACTTTGCGCCCAAGTCTGTAATTTGGAGTTTGACCGGGGCAACGAGCACCGATACTACCATTGATATCTACGGAAATTTGTCTGTGGGGGAAGATGAGACCGGAACTACCATTACGGTAACAGCTACTTCTACATTTGACAGTTCCAAGGCTGGGACTGCTACTATTACTGTTGCTGCACCTGCGGCATGACGATTTAAGGGAGGGGAGTAATCCCCTCCCAAGGGAGGTATTAAGATGTATGTATCACCAAACACTAACGTGCGCATTCTTAAAAATGTGCCGTTAGACAATACTTACAGGAATACCATATTTTTCCTTGACCGGGGATCACAGGTAGCATATTTTTCTGGAAAAACAAAATACAATCTTACACAACTTTCCTATCAAGCTCCTTGGGGAAAGCCTCTACGCGTTGAAATTAATGCTGAAAATCTGTATGATTGCAACTACATCATGTTTCAAAATACGTCATTCGGTACTAAATGGTTCTATGCATTCATAACAAATGTTGAATACATTAACAATGAAACTAGTGAAATCACAATCGAAATTGACGTTATGCAGACCTGGCATTTTGACTACACGGTTAATCAATGTTTTGTTGAGCGTGAGATGGCAGCTACAGATGACATTGGCGGAAACCTGGTTCCTGAAAACCTTGAACTGGGCGAATATGTATACGAGGACTTAGGGCTGACAAGTCTGTTTTCCTTGTATCAAATAGTTATAGCTGCTACGTTTGATAAAAACTTTGATGACGCACAAGGCGGTATTTACGGTGGAGTTTTTTCTGGTCTGCAATATAATGTTTTCGCTGACTGGCAGAGTGCGGCTACATTTTTAGAGGAGGCAACAACTCAAAACAAAGCAGACGGTATTGTATCCATATTTATGCTTCCTATTTCATTCTGCTATGATTACCAGAAAACAATGCCAGAGGTGTTTAACATTGACAGAGACAAACACTTAAATGACATTGATGGGTATATCCCAAAGAACAAAAAATTATTTACTTTCCCATACAACATGCTTTACGTCACCAACAACGAGGGATCAGCAGTTAATTATCCATTCGAATATTTCTCTACAAGTAAGTGCACTTTTAACATATCTGGTGCAATGTGTTGTACTCCCGAATGTATGTTAGTTCCGTTATACTACAAAGGCGTGGCAAAAAACTACAATGAGAAATTAATTGTAGGAAACTTCCCTCAGTGTGCGTATACCATTGACACATTTAAGGCATGGGTAGCACAGAATCAAACTCAACTTTCAATGAGTTTGGTAGGTGGAATTGCTCAAACGGCAGCGGGCGGTGCTACATTATATGCTACTGGTGGAATGGGAGGAGTTAACCAGACTGTAGGTGGGATTCAACAGATTGGTAATCTACTGGCGACCATAGCAGATAAAAGCACCTTACCCCCTCAAGCGCGTGGAGGCGGCGGATCAATCATTAACATGGCAAACCAGATTAAAGGATTCCAATTCTATTATGCACATATTCGTGCTGAGTTTGCGCGTATCATTGACAGCTATTTCACAGCTTATGGCTATGCAACTCATAGAGTTAAGATTCCTAACAGGTCAATTAGGCCACACTGGAATTACGTTAAGACTATTAATAGCAGCTTGACAGGATCAGTGCCAGCAGATGATATGGCAAGGTTGCGTGCAATCTATGACAACGGAGTTACGTTCTGGCGTAACGGAGATGAAATCGGTAACTATTCACTTGACAACAGCCCGGTGGGAGGTGTGACAGCTAATGAGGGACTATAATACAGACCGGCCATTCTGGAATAGTGCAAAGGCTAATAACAGCACGTTTCTGCAATATTATAATCGGCTTACAGACCTGGCAATCTCACAGTTTGAATGGACTAACCTTCCACCGACTTGTGACGCAAGGTTCTTGGAACTGGCCTTATTTGCGGATGGAATGGCAGTATTCTTTAAGGATGAGATATTAGGATATCTTACCTTGCAAACCATGATAGGCGGGCCACTGGATGTATACCGTATTCCTATTATTCGCACAGCGTACGCCAGTAACGGCTACAGGATGGAACTGGACAATACTAACAGCGTATTGATCTTTAACAACAACCTTCACATTAATTCGCTGCTTGACATCGAAATGTATTCGTGGAGATTGTACGAAATACAGCGCGCAATCGATGTTAATGTAAAGGGACAGAAAACCCCAAAGGTTCTTACCTGTGAAGAGTCTCAAAGATTAACGTTGGTTAATCTCATGAAAAAATATGACGGGAACCAGCCATTCATATTCGGAAAGAAGGGCCTGGCACAACAGCTTGAAACATTAGATATTTCAACACCGTACGTGTCGGACAAATTGCAAGTTCTTAAACAGTTGGTTTGGGATGAAGCAATGACTTACCTGGGAATTTCTAATTCTAACACCGACAAACGCGAACGTCTTAATACTGCTGAGATTACGACCAGCATGGGAGACGTTGAAGCACAGCGTTACACCAGACTTTCCGAACGTGAAAGAGCTTGTGACAAAATTAACGCAATGTTCGGACTTAATGTGGGCGTGCGCTACAGGCAAGTAATTCCTAACATGGAAGAAGCTATGGTGGATGAGATCACCGGGGAACCGGGGGAAGGTGGTGAAGCATGAGTGTATTTACAACTCAGTTAAGATACATTTGTGAGTCGCTGGCTGGTTTACAGGAAAGCACTGGCTACGAAAATGTAACTCAGGTGATTAACGGAGCAAGGACAAAAATATTTAGCTTTAACTACCCCATCTATGATGAGAATTACAGGGCTGTGCTGGAAACAAAAATTCTTAAACATTTCTACACACAAGAAATTGGTTTAGAAACTTACGGCCTCTGGAAACTTAAGCTTGACACCAAAATGAATGAGATCATGCCGTACTATAACCAGTTATACGAATCAGCCACACTTAAGTTTAATCCTCTGTATGATGTTGACATTTCACGTCAGCACACACGCAAGAACAACGGGAAACAGATTCTTGATGGAAGAGTGATCAGTGACAGCGCACAGGATAATCATGTAATGGTTGATGGTTCATCTGAAAGCAGCGTGACCCGGGCAGATACTGACAAGTACGCTGAGACACCACAAGGTGGATTAACTGATTTGCAGAATGACAGGTATCTTACTAACGCAAGAATGACTAACGCTACAGACACAAGCAAGGGAAGTTCAGGCGAAACTACAACTGGAAACTTAACCATCAATGCAACCACAGAAACTAACAATAACACAACGATTAACAATACTGAGGATTACATCGAAACTGTGACGGGAAAGCAGGGAACGGGGAGCTACTCGTCCATGATCATGGAATACCGTGAAAGTCTCATTAACATCGATATGATGATAATCAGGGAGTTGGAAGAGCTTTTCATGGGAATATGGGAGGTAAATGTCGCATGGTGACAAACAATTATGATTTTAAAACCGTGACAAGGTTAAGAATGCTTTGCATGAAAGTGCTTCCTACTGTTTATGGGGACGCACTTTCGTATGAGGAACAGGTTTGTAAAGTAACAGAAAAGATTAACCAGCTTGTTGATACTGTAAACGCATTACCTGACTACATCGTGGAAGTAGTTAAAGAGTTGATTGACGCAGCGGGGTTGGAAGATATTGTAAGAAATGTGCTGGCTGATTTGTATTTCATCAACGTCAAAAACCCTCCCGCTCCTTTTGTGGCTGCAAAGGGTGACGGGGCAACAAATGACACGGCAGCTATTCAAGCATTGATTAACTATGCTGGTTTACAGAGAAGTTATTTATTCTTCCCTGCTGGAAACTACATTGTCACCGGATTAACTATGGTAGAGAATGTTTCTCTGGTGGGTTTAGATAGATATTCTTCTATCATTACACTTGCTCCCGACTCTAACCGGGACTTGATCACGGGTTTTGTAGAGAATGCCTCTATCAGTAATTTAACGCTGAATGCCAACATGAATGGTCAGACGGCAAATTGCTCGTGCTTGAATGCCACCGTGGACAATGCGTTGATTGATTTTGTTGTTTTCAGAAATGGTTATGATTCTGTAGTAGTTGAGAATACCAATGAATTTGAGGGCGCGTATTGGCTTTTCGATGGCATTCAACATAATGCATTGACACTTAATGGTGATGGGGCGGTTATCAGCAACGTCATTTTCAAGAATGCTTCTCAGCTTAGTGCCAACGCACTGGCAGTTGTCAATGGAAATAATAAGATCACTGGAATTTTTTCTAACGTTGCTATTCCTATTGGGGTTGTTATTTCGGCTACAGGGGCGACGGTGGAGGGAACCATACTTAATGCTAGGACTACAATCACGGGTGGAATTGGCAACTATGTTGATATCGAGGATTTAACTGGTCTTAACAAATATGGCACAAATGACACTGAGACTTTCACTGGAAACAAAACAATTACAGCAGTTAATTCTACTGAACACATTAGTGGAACCAAAAGTGTTAATGCAGCTAATGAAACAATTACCATTACGGGAACTAAAACAGAAAATACAGGTGACACAAATGAAACTATTACAGGAACCAAAACAGAAAACATTGGCACTAAGAACGTAAAAGCAGCCACTGTGACAGAAAATATAACTGATTCAGAAACTAAGACTGTGAATGTGTCTACTGAAAATGTAGCCACTGAAAAAAGATTCAATGCTGAGAACATTTCTTTAAATAGCACACAGCCTTTAGGTTATAAGCCGCCCGTTGATTTAAACGATAACTTTAGAGCAGTTCCCATGAAAAGCCTGGCAGACGGAACCGAATATAACGTTCTTGTTGAAAAACCGGGTGCTGATATCGAAAGTAATGTTGGTACTTGGGAGGTTTACACCGAGGGAACGGGAATCGTAAACGCTAACGTGGATACTTTCCCCACATTCGTGGCTAGTGTGACTTTAAATCGAAAGCTGGGGTTAATGAACGTAAGCTTTATCGCCAATACGGGAGAAGTTACTGGTAAACCATTAAATGGTAACGTGCCTATCTTTAAATTCCCGTTTAAAATTCCGGCTAACGTGACATATGGCGAATATGAAACTACAATGCTTACTATGTACAGAGCTGATAAAACATTAAGCTACAGTGCGCATACCGGTTCATTCATTGTAAGCAACGCTAATGGAGTTCCCACCTGGCAGGCTATTATGGAAAACTACGGAACCAGTGGCTATAATTGTGTGGCTGTGATGGCTAACTGCACAATTTATGTGGGAGATTGGGATATCATTGATAGTCCGACTGTTACGAGCGGTTGGGTTAAATATGACCAGACTACGGGTGTAGTAAATGCAAATCCTAGCGTGTTCCCCACATTTGTTTCTGATATTTGGATTAACCAGAAGCTTGGGCTGATGGAGGTAAGTTTTATCGCTAATACTAATCTGGCAACTGGCACACCATTGAATGGAACAACGCCGGTATTTAAGCTGCCATTTAAGATGGCACCATCGGCGAGCTTTGGTATCTACGAGGCTAATATACTTGATATGTATAATAGCCAGGCGGGGAAGGAGTTTAACTACTTTGCGCATACTGGGGCGATTTTGAGCAGTGACGCAAATGGGGTTCCGACGTGGAATGCTATTATGGAGAATTATGGAACTGATGGTTTTAACTGTTGCGCGATTGTAGGTAATGTTATGTTGCCTATTAAAGATTATAACTTTACGGAGGTAGGATAATGGCTGAGAATTATAGAATGATTGAGGTGGCAAAGGAAAGAGCTGTGAGAAGAACCGGTGATGGCGTGACTGAGATTACACCTGAAGATGTGGTAGGAAAGATTGAATGGACTGAGGGTGGAGACAGAAGCTATTATGATGGGTTTGTAGATTATCATGGGCCTAGCGGGTATAGAGATAGGAAGGATGATCCCAATGGTGATATGATGTAAGACATTGAGAGTCAGGTTAATAGCCTGGCTCTCTTTGCATTTAACCCATTTTGCAAACGTTTGCAATTTGTGCGGCTTTCAGAAAAATGTAAGCGCTTACATTGGCGCGGATTCAGGGCCATGCCTCCGGTGTTAAGGTTAGCCTGGCCGATGGGGGAAATGAGACTGTCTCTTATACACATCTCCGAGCCCAC
>OWJB01000712.1_pt1 | contig 15163 bp, 11 predicted proteins | sample 1732861 | NCBI WGS metagenome assembly OWJB01 (sample SAMN05065762, study PRJEB22554) | human gut metagenome | biome: ENVO:2100002; feature: ENVO:00000062; material: ENVO:00002003 | host: Homo sapiens | place: USA
CTTCAATCTTAAACTTAGTCAATTCGAGCAAATAAATAACCCCTACCGGAATTCCAACTCCCAATATCAAAGCGATCAAATAAGTAATCCGACCTCTAGGAGACACAGGAGCATCATCCGCTATAGCGTCATCTATAATCTTTGCATTGTTGGCAGTAGCAGCCAAAGTTATCGCATTCTCCTCACGCTTCTGAAGCAACATCAGATAAAGTCCGGCCTTAATCTCCTGTTGACGCGCAATACTCACAAACTCGCGCTCTTGACCAGGTGCCTCACTAATGCGACGGGAATAACGGTTCGCTTCACGATCCAAATCAGCTTTTGTTATGAACAATCCACGCAAAACCCTGTCTAAAGATACTTGTACATTCTCTTTCATTGCACCGATGCTGGTATCCAGATTTATAATGGTAGGATTATTCTCCGTTGATGTACGCAGCAAACGTTTTCTCTCAACAAGCACATCATTATAACGGTTGATGGCAGCCGCAAGATTCACATCCTGCAATCCTATATTACTAGGCAGAACCTCATAACCTTCATTTTGCATATATTTCTGCAAATCCTGCAGCAGATTAATCTGGGTTTGATTCTCCACACGCTTCTTTTCATATTCAGCACTACCCGTCAAAGCTATTTGTGCATCACTGGTCAAATCCGTAATACCCGCCCCACGTTTGAAACTTTCCAGATCCTTTTCCGTACTGCCCAGTTCTTTAGAAATAATACTAATACGTTCATTGATAAATTCTGCTGTTTTCTGCGCAACTTCATTCTTATCATTATTCGTATTGATATTATACATCTCCAATAACTTATTGATAAAATCCTTGCCGCGCTGTACATTTGAATTTTTCAATGATATGACAGCCACAGAAGTGGTCTTGGAAGTGGGCTCAATCGTCATATTCTTGCAATACCCTTTCGCTACAGCCAAAGGCTTATTAATTGTTGCTGTAATATTACGTGTAGTCTTTTCCGAATCTGTAGTTTCTTCCAATGTCCTTTTAGAATATAATACCGAGTCCGGCGTCAGAAAGAAGGCCAATGTTCCCCGTTCGGTGGGAAAAACTGCCGGCAACTTCTCAAAATGTTTCTGATATTCATCATCTTCAATCTTCACAGTCACATCCATACTTCCTTGTGGTTGCAATGTCATCTCCACTATCATCGGTTCCTCCAACAAATCAGCTTCCTGTGGAGTCAGACTCACTTGTACTGGTGAAGTCTTATACATGTTTCTGGAAGGGAATTCATCCTCATCCGTATAGGAGATATAAAGCCCCAAATTTTCAACCACCTCTTTGACGATAGTCTTGGAACGGAGAACTTCAATCTCGTTATCAATATTCTGTGAAGAAGAGACCATACCATCCAATCCCAGACTCTCCAACCCGGAAAGCATTCCGGCACTACCACCTTTCTTATCATCCTTTATTAAAACCGTAGCGGAAATATTATATACGGGAGTGGACATATATAAATAGACCCATGCCGTAATCAAGCACGCTATAACCGCCCCCACAAACCAAGGCCAGTGGATCAAATACTTAAACAACAGTTCCTTGACGTCTATATTTTCTTCCTTAGATTCTTGTGCTTCGTTGAAATCTGTTTCTTTCATTGCAAATCATTATTTTAAGATATTTACTAATAGGCTGACAATAGATACTAAAATAGAGGTGGCAGAGAACCAAAGACTGGTACTATTACCGACATCAGAATTTCGAGCCTTTGCTTTATTGGGAGTTACATAAACAATATCATTCTGTTGCAACCAATAGTAAGGTGAAAGAATAGTTTCGGCCTTATTCAAATCCAAAGTTACAATTTGCTGTTTACCGTTTGCGTCCTCACGAATCAACTTCACATTATCACGAAGACCATATACCGTCATATCACCAGCCATGGCTAAAGCTTCTAATAAATTTACCTTCTCATTGGAAATAGTAAAAGTTCCGGGACGAGTAACCTCGCCGATAACAGATATTTTATAATTGACCATACGCACCGTTACAATAGGAGTCTCCTTCATGTAAGGCTTCAATTTATCTATAATCAGCTGTTCTGCTTCCCTTTTCGTTAAGCCCCCTAACTTCAATTCTCCTAATACCGGAAAATTGATATTTCCTTCATTATCTACCAAATAAGGTTGTAATACAGGTTGAGTAGTCACATAAGACGAAGTACTCACTGCTATTCCGGCATTGCTGGCAACTGTCAGGTTAAAAGGTATCGCAAGTTCAGGATTAGTACACGATACCACAATGGTCAATAAATCCTTGGGCATGATCTTGGCATCATACAATTTTTCCTGTTGTTCTACCTCATTCACAATTTCCACATTTTGGAAATAGGGAACTTTTTTATAAGACTGGCAGGCAGTCAATAGGAATGGCAACAATAGTAGCCACAAATTTCTTTTGTTAAGTCTTCTCATCATAATTCTTAAATTCATATTAAACGCCCTTTAATTCCTAATTTTTAATTATCGTTTTCTTGTTAATTGTTAATTTTATCAATACGCCTCTTTTTCTCCACGTACAGCATTATACACCGTCTTATACATGATATATAAATCCAACAGGAATGTCCAGTGTTCTATATACCAGATATCACGCTGCACACGCCCCTCCATCTGCCAAAGCTCTTTCGTCTCACCACGATAACCCGTCACCTGCGCCCAACCCGTTATTCCAGGTTTTACAAAATGACGAACCATAAACTTGTTTATCAGATTGGAATATTCTTCCGTATGTTTCAACATGTGTGGACGGGGACCTACAATGGACATATCACCCTTCAACACATTGATGAATTGCGGTAATTCATCCACACTAGTCTTTCTCATAATCTCTCCGATACGTGTTTTACGAGGATCATTCTCCGTAGCCTGAAGAATATCGCACTGTGTATTAACTTTCATTGAGCGGAACTTGTAACACCAGAATTCACGACCATCCTCACCACTGCGTTTCTGTTTGAAAAAGACAGGGCCGGGAGAACTTAGCTTGATCGCGATTCCGAAGAATATATAAACGAACGGGAAGACTGTAATAAGAAATAGCCCTGAACAAATGACATCAAAAGCACGCTTGATAATACGGTTCTCCAATGACTCCAATGGTTCACAACGGATGGAAAGCACAGGAACATTACCCAATAACTCAAAATGCATCCTACGTTTCAAATAATTACGGACATTAGGAACACTAAAGAAACGAATTAGATGGTTCTCACAGTAATTAATGATGGGAACAATCTCCACACTACGCACAGAAGGAAGACTACAATAAAGCTGGTCAATCTCTCCCGCATGTTTTTCTAAAAAATCAGTCACTTCATTAGGTTGTCCCAAATAAGAAACATCCTGTGGATACCGATCCGAAGGAAAATCCTCGAAATAACCCAGTATACGATAACCGGACGTAGGATCATCCGTCATCGCATGATAAAGTTCCTGCATATTCTCATGGCTCCCAACTAATACTACCTTGCGGACATTTCCTCCCTTTTTGCGATAAAGTTCCAGAAAGTGACGGGAAATTAACCGATAGCTAATAATGACAATTATCAGTGTAACATAGAACAGTCCGAAATAGCGGGAATGAGAAAAATGAAAATGAAAAACAAGCAACGTACAAACCGATAAAAAGACAAAAGGAACCATATTACGTAAAACACGGATCATAATCTGTTCAGGACGCACCACAGGACGATGAAGAATAACACCTGAATGCATGTTACAAAGTAAATAGCACAGAGTGATAAGAATCATCCCCTGAAAGATAGAACCGCAATGAATACACCAGAAACGGGTACCCAGAAACAAATTAAATCCCCATAAAAGCAGATTCAGCAAAATAAGATCCCCCAAAAGAACCAAAGATTTTAGGACTTTGTTAAAACGTTGGACTTCCTGCATACACTAAATTATTTTAAAAAATTTCTATCCACATATATTCATCATTATTTAAAGCTGGGGCAACCACAACATTTTTTTCGCAAATCAAGTCTATTGAAAAAAATCTAGCACGATTCATGTAACATTTCAATAAATTCATCTAGTACAAAATCTGAATACCGAATGTCGATTTAATTATAGTTTTATTCAGTACACTGTAAGCCAAGCATTTCACCGAGCTAGGAAACTCATCACTGTGACAAGGCTGAATGTTGCAAGTCGTATTTCATACTCCGCTACTATCTTCGTGAAGTCAGGTCAAGAACCCCTCGTTGGAATAATGGTAAATACCCTCGTTACCTTTAAACTTGCAATAGTTAATCATATATCACCATTGCCAAATCATACGCATACATAAAGTAGCGGTTTAGTCGAACACCACCTTCAACGAAGGCTTCGTTACTGTCAGCTTCAACATTGTCTTTCCACAGTTCTTTGCCGAATTCACTATACAGCCATGCCGTACATAATATGACATAATGACAGCCTACATGCTGGATATTCTCCTTGCCCTGAAGTACTTACATCAAAATTTATATATTTTTTGCCTTAACCGACAAATAAAAAGGTCTGTACGTGTTATACAAGAAGTTAACTATATATGTAAGCACACACGACGGTATACAGTGAAATAGTTTGTGGATAAGTTTCTGCTTTATTGTCCTGTTATCTTTTTCCAACTTTACCCAACCCACCATTTTCATATATTTTCTAAACTCGCCAGCCATAGGATGTTCACTATGCTCTACCCAAGGACGACTAATCATATAAAAATTATTGGTATAATGAATAATCTTAGGATACTTTCGGGCATATTCTACTTCCTCGAAAGTGTAAAACAAAGTCGGTTTTCTCCACCTAATCAAGTTTTTATAAGAGAAAGCATAAAAGAGCGTATAAGAATTATATTCCGCATTTAGCTTAATTATTCTTCCGCGACAAACGGAATTGAGCAGCGTTTGCTCTACAAAGAACACATTTCCATTCAGTCCTTGAATAATCTTTTTGAACTTCTCTTCTACACCACTTTCTCTCCATGCCTTCATATTATATAAAAACATTCCCGCATTACAATAGATGTCATTGTCCTCCATCATGAAATGTTTCTTAAATGCTTTTACATTTACACAATCTGCCACCCCTGCCAAAATATTATCTTTCATTTCTATATTCCAGATCTCGCTAAGATCGCCGAGAACAAGTGTATCGCTATCCATACATAGGACCTTATCAACAGATTCCGGAATTACTCTAGTCATGCATAACCTCATCCATGTACGCCCCATCTGGTACTTGTCCTTGAAATCATATTCAAAACACTCATTAGGCAATGGAGATTCTATATAAATGAATTTTCTACCGTACTTATTTTCTATGATACCATTTAGAAATTCCTTATTTGCTTCTGTTACCTCGTCACCTACCAGATAGATACATATTTGTGCAAAACTCTTGTTGTTTTCAAGTAAAGATGTTATTGTCACTGCTGCAATACGTGCAAAAGCATCACTACAAAAATATAAAACATTCATTGTCTTATCTCATCTATGATTTGTAAAATGTCATTTGTCATATTCTCAATCGTAATACCGTTCTCCATAAGGATATCATTTGCATTGAAACGGTCTATGAATGCTTTCTTAAAGCCATAATTCAGCACTTTCATTTTGCTGCTGCCATAATAGGAAGAGATTTTCTGCCCATATCCGCCATCCAGAACTCCATCCTCCATTGTAACGACAACTTCATGTCGTTCCTTTAGTCTATCCAGTAAATCAATGTCTATACCGGTAATGAACCTTGGGTTAACTAAAGTAACTTCTATTCCTAATTCCATACTGAGATGACAACTTAGCTCTTCTCCTAATTGATAAAAGTCTCCCAATGCCAATATTGCCACTTTGCATCCGTCTTTTGTAACAAGCGACTTGTTCAAGTCGCTGTAATCTTTATCCACAATTCTGCTAGTATGGAAAACTCCATTTCTTGGAATACGTATAGCTACGGGATGTTCATTCTGTTCAATACTCCAATCGAGCATCGCAAGATACTCTTCGCAATTTGTTGGAGCAAGATATACCAGATTCGGAATGTTCGACATCATCGGAATATCAAATATGCCAAGATGGGTTACATCATTAGGTCCCCAGACAGATGCGTTTCTGACCAGCAATGTCGCCGGACATTTGTTTATACATAATTCCTGTGAAATCTGGTCATACGTTCTCTGAAAGAAACTAGAGAATGTTGCGAATACAGGTTTTCCCCCATAGCGAGCAATACCACTAGCCATAGCTACAGCATGTTCTTCTGCGATTCCAACATCAACGAACTGCTTACCGGCTATATCTCTTTTCTCCTTTGTGAAACCGATAGTAAGAGGTACTGCCGCTACCAATGCAACGACCTTTGAATCTTTTTTCATTTTATCCAAAAGATAATCACATACGATATTATCGTAATTTTCACCTGTCATTTTTCTTCTGGTATCACCATTCTCTATAAAGAAAGGTGGCCTCCAATGCCAATTTTCCTTATCGCTTTCCGCTATCGAATACCCTTTTCCTTTTTGAGTGTTTATATGAACTACAACAGGACGATTCGTATCCTTAACAGAAGAAAACGCTTCAATAAGCGATTCTATACTATTACCGCCTTTTACATAAAGGTAATTATAACCAAGACATTTGAAGATATTATTTTCTGAAAGTCCATTCGTTCTTCTCAAATTTGCCAGATGCGGATAAAGCCCTCCATGATTTTCCGCAATTGACATGTTATTGTCATTGACTATAATAATCATATTGGTTCCCTGTTCGTTCACGTTGTTAAGCCCTTCGTATGCCTCTCCACCACTTAGTGAACCGTCACCAATAATGGCAATGATGTTTTCTTTACCGCCAACTAAGTCACGACCTTTTGCCAATCCACATGCAAGACTTATGGAAGTGGAGGTGTGTCCGATATTGAACATATCGTGTTTACTTTCCTTTGGATTGGTATAACCTGAAACTTCATTGTATTTGTCCTCCATGACAAACGCATCCCTTCTCCCGGTAAGTATCTTGTGTACATAACTTTGGTGCGATACATCAAATACGAATTTGTCAACTGGGGAATTGAATACATAATGCAGGGCGATGGTGGCTTCGACAAGGCCGAAATTCGATCCGAAGTGACCTCCACATTTACTCATTTTTTCCAGTAACACATGACGAATTTCTATTGCAAGCCCTTCCAGTTCAACTATTCCCCATTTTTTTATATCCTCGGGGCTATTTATACTTTCTATATACATGTTTCTTCTATTTGAACGTCCATATCTGTTTTAAGAGTTCTCCTAATACCTTCTTCAAGGCTATATTACTTACAAGATACTACAGTGATTGAATTTATAATGATTGTCCTCCGTCAATATTTAGAATGACACCATTGATATATGATGCGTCATCTGATACAATGAAATTTGCGGTAGCAGCCACATCAAACGGTTCGCCTACTCTTCCCATAGGTACTTCTTTAGCATACCGTTGTTCATCGAATTTTTTAAATATTGGCGTTCTTATTACCCCTGGACATATTGCATTAAATCTATATTCACTTCCGTATCGTTTTGCAAGTAATTTTGTAATTTTGATAATTGCAGATTTTGAAGCTGAATAAAAATAGCTCTGACCTGCATTATAGGAATGCAAACCTGCTACCGAAGCATTGTTTAATATACATCCTCCTTTATTTATAATTGGTAAAAATGCTTGAATCATCATCACAGTGCCATTTACATTTGTGTCAATTATAGATAAACTCTCATTCCTGTCTATCTTTCCTAACCCTGGTGAGAGAGGAAAAATACCAGCATTGTTGAAAAGGATATCAATTTGTCCGTATCTATCTTTTACGAACTCCACAGCGTTACAAATAGAGCTATCATTGCTTATATCTAAATAACAGAACGAAGACTTACCGCCTACTAGTAGAATGTTTTCAACTACCAATTCTCCTGCAGATATATTTCTTCCAGAGACAACAACTGTTGCTCCTGCTTCAGCAAAACGTTTGGCACAAGCTTCGCCGATACCAGATGTGGAGCCTGAAATAAAGGCTATTTTTCCATCTAACCTATTCATGTTACAATTCATTTAATTTGTTGTATAATGCTTCATTCAATCTCGGTTCCATATCCTGACAATCCCTTCCTTTGGGCAGAAACGGCGTAAGAGATACAGAATCTGATATATTAATCTCAATCAACATAGGATGTGAAATCTCACTTAACGAGCCCCCCCCCGTTTGATTGTAGTATGCGATGCCATAAGCTTCTGCAATGCGAGAGAACAAGGGCCCGCCATAACCACTGTCATTTGTTGTATGAAGACTATAGCTATATCCCGACGCAACCTCTCTGTCCTTTATCATTCCAGATGAATTATTGTTTAACACAATGACCGCTATAGGAAGACTATGTTGTGATATGAACTGCAATTCTTGAATGTTCATTTGCAGTCCCTGATCGCCGACAAATACGATAACAGGAGTAAGACTGGCATAATATGCGCCTATAGCCTTGCCCAGCGCATTTCCAAGCGCACCAAACGATTTTGAATACAGTGTTCTATTTGTCGCTTTCGCATATACACAAGCTCTTGATACCCAAAATTCATTGTTACCGACATCGTTAACTATAGTATAGTCACTTGGTATTGTGCTTATCAACTTGCTGATATTGAGAACAGCTTCATTGATGTCCGCATCCCATAGTTTACTTCTTATGATGTTACATATATTTATCCAATCTGTATGATTGCCACAATCCACATTTGTATTTTTCAATGCAAAAAATAAATCTCTCATGTCAACATTACAACCTTTAGGCATAAGAGGATGCTTCTTCAATTCACCGTCATCAACATCAAAACGAAGGAACTTTGCCTGCTTTACAATCCTTCCGTAACTATCAGAAGCAGAAGGGAAATACAATCTATTGCCAAGCGAAACGACAAGATCTGATTTCGACAGGATAAAGTTTGCATATCTTATGCCATGACTTCCAACATAACCATAATATAAGTTGGTATTGTTGACAATATTATGAGAGTACCTGCTTGACAGGACAGGTGTTTCTACCTGATTGGCAAATATATTGAAATACGCGGCAGTATGGCTTTGATTGATTCCGTCTCCTATCAGAATAACAGGTCGCTTTGCATTTCGCAGTTCCATGCATATCTCATCAACATACGCGTCCACATTCTTGTAGCCGGATGAAGCGAAGCTAATGTCAGAATGACTCATTTCCTTTCTGAATAGACTGGCTGCAAAATCAAGAAACACAGGTCCCTTACGACCTTCCAAAGCAATCTCGTAAGCATTCTGAAGAGAAGCAACTATATCTTCTACGTTGTCTATTCGCTCAGCATATTTTGTAATGTTCCTAACCATGGTGCATGTATCCATGTCCTGGTCAGCTGCCAATCTGCAGCCATCCGGAAGAGATTCCGCAGTATGAGCTGTGATAAACAATACGGGAATGGAGTCATAATACGCATCTGCTATTGCAGTAAGAAGATTTGTGAATCCCGGTCCCTTTGTGGCATACGCAACGCCAATGGTATTCTTTAGTTGAGCATAACCGCAGGCGGAAAAGCCTGCACACTGCTCATGGTAGCTCAGGTGTGGAGTGATGCCTTCTTGAGCATCAAAAGCATACATCAAATCAAGTATTACCCCACCGGGTATTCCAAATACGTCGGTAACACCATTGTAACCAAGAAACTCAGCAATGTATTCGCTTACTTTCATGCAAGGTCTATTTCAAATCATCAAGAATCATTTCCAGATCTTGCGGTGTAAACCTCATTCTGTTCTCATCGGGCATTTCCCTCAGCACCTTGTTCATTTGGCGGAACGTCAAATGATATTTGTTCCGCATCATGAGTCCATATTTATATGCTGTCTTGTAAACAGCAGGCAACAGCCTTGCAACAGAATATCCCCAAAGATCATCCGGTATCATCTCATTATCGAGGGTCTCACAGATATCAAGAATAAAGTCATAGTCATAGTTCTTTCCGAAGTTGCCGTTCAGATAAGGGACGACAAGCTCGGTCTGGAGATTTCCTGCTCCTTGCCCCATCCCTGTAGCACAAGAGTCAACTATGATATTTCTCTCCGTTTCAATATCAAGGAAATACTGAACATTCGAGAAAGCAAGATTCATGTTGTTATGTGCATGAAACCCGATGCGGATGTCTTTACTAAGACGCTCATCAAAATAGTCGAATAAACGCTTGATATCCGAGGGTTGCATATATCCGTAGCTATCCACAAAATAACATGCGTATGCTCCCATATTGTTGGCGGCATTTATCAACATGTCGAGTTCATCATCCGTATATCTCATGGTCAGCATCGGCTGCACGAACACCTTATATCCTTTAGCCGACAATGCCGCACAATACTCCAAAGACTTCTTCAATTCCGAATATCGGAGTATGACTCTTACTCCTTCCACTAATGTTGGATTCCACTCAGGTATATCATTCACAGCTGTATCCGGACCTATATATAGACCTGCATACAGCGCATTGGGATTACGCTTTTCCGGCAGATATTTTGAAAGGTCTTCCACATTTTGGTATATAGCGAATTTACTTTTGTCATCTGCGGATGGTCCCATAGTACCAATTTCTATGATGTCCACATTTGAAGATCCAAGCAAATCTATCGTCCTGTGTTTTACCTCCTCGGTGAATATTTTGTCTGAAAATCCACTCTTGAAGAGATCCTCCAATCCTTGACCTCCATCCCTTAGTGTAGCATCTAAAAGTTGAATATTTTTTGCCATATCATTTATCCTAAGTATTTCTTAATTTCTTCTATGCAGAGACGATATACGTCTTCTGTCTTATACCTCTTATACCAATCAGCAACAAGTGCAATGCATTGGTCAATATTCATCCCCGGTTCCCAGCCCAGCTTGAACTTTGCTTTGCTGATATCAAGCATCAGAAGGTTGGCTTCATGCACAGCATTCGGGTCGCTCATGTCTTTTAACCCACCATCGCCATAGTTGGCGATAAGTTTTGATGCGACATCCCATACCGTAGATATAGACTCGGCACGGGGACCGAAGTTCCATCCCTCACAATACTTCATCGGCTCATTCCACATTTTGGTAGCAAGAAGCATATAGCCACTCAGTGGTTCAAGCACATGCTGCCAAGGACGCACTGCCGTCTTGTTGCGGATGGCAATAGGCTCTCCGGCCTCAATAGCCTTTATGCAGTCGGGAATTATGCGGTCCAGTGCCCAGTCGCCACCACCGATTACATTACCTGCTCTTACTGATGCAAGGCTTACATGATGTTTCTTGCCATAGTCGGCAGGATTGAAATAACTTCTGCGCCAGCTGCCGATAGCTATCTCAGCAGCACCCTTTGATGACGAATACGGGTCGTAGCCGCCCATCGGCTCATTTTCGCGATACCCCCATATCTGCTCCTTGTTCTCATAGCATTTGTCGGTGGTAATCATAATACCCACCTTCACGCTATCTGTAGCACGAATAGATTCCATGATGTTGATGGTCCCCATCACGTTGGTCTCGTATGTCTCTACGGGAATATCATAGCTTAGGCGGACAAGTGGCTGTGCTGCAAGATGAAAGACTATCTCCGGCTGATATTCGGCAAAGATTTCTTTCATCTTCCGGCCATCCCGGATGTCAGCACGGAGGTCTGCCTTTATTTTGTTGCCAATGCCTGACAACACGAAGTTGTCACGCTCCGAGAACGGATCATAGGCAACGCCGATGACCTCCGCTCCTAATTCATGAAGCCATATCGAGAGCCATGAGCCCTTGAAACCAGTATGTCCGGTCACCAGTACTTTCTTGCTTTTATAGAAATTGCTGAAAATGTCAATCATAAATTACTTCTTTTTAATAGTTTTTCTTTGGAACAAATCTTTCCCAACGTTTCCAAGGAGCTTGCCCGGCCTTTAGCAACCTTTCCAGCATATCACGTTCTCTGGCATTGTCCATACATTGCCAGAAACCTTCGTGGAGGTAGGACATCAGTTGGCCTTCTTCTACAAGTTTCACTAATGGATCTTTTTCAAAAATACAGTCATCGCCGCCGAGATAATTAAATATCTCAGGCTGTAAGACCATATATCCTGCGTTGATCGGTGCGCCATCGGCAAGGTTCTTCTCTCTGAACGACTTCACGGCATTGTCACCACTGATATTCAGCACCCCTTTCTCCTGCGCCATCTTCACGGCAGTAAGGGTAGCAATCTTACCGTGTGACTGATGGAACTCTATGAGTTTCCGAATATTCACGTCACATACTCCATCTCCGTATGTCAGCAAAAACGGTTCGTCCCCGATATACTTCTGTATTCGCTTGATGCGACCACCGGTCATAGTGTCATAACCGGTATCTACCACCGTAACCTTCCACGGCTCGCAATGGCTCCCATGTATTGTCATCTCGTTTATGTTGTCACGATAGTCAAATGTCACATCGCTCTGATGCAGGAAATAGTTGGCAAACCACTCCTTAATATACTCCTGTTTATAACCAGCGCAGATGATAAATTCAGTATGACCAAAATACTCATACTCTTTCATGATATGCCAGAGGATAGGCATACCGCCAATTTCAACCATTGGTTTGGGTTTAAACTGAGACTCCTCTGAAATTCTTGTTCCGAAACCTCCTGCCAATAAAACAACTTTCATATTTCATCAATTATATTCTACAACAAATCGCTTACGCTCCTTAATTAGTGAGCTTATATTGTCATCATGAACTAGCATTTTACGACCTTAACAACGTAAGTAACTTCTTAGCTTCTTCAGCCCAGGAATATCTACCGAGCACTTCTGATGCAGAAGCGATGGGTTCTTTCAACAACTCATCCAAATCGACATCATAGTTATAAGGATCGATGTAGTGGGCAGATTTGCCATACACTTCGGGCAAACAAGTTGTGTTTGAAATTATCAACTCTGCACCACAAGACAAAGCCTCAAGAGGAGGAATACCAAACCCTTCATAAACAGCAGGATGAATAAATGCACGACATCCCTTCATTAAAGATTTGATTTCTCCATCGCTTAAATATCCTGTGAAATGAATATTGCTTTCTGCCAATTCATCTGTACCTAGTTTAGTGAACCCCTCTGCTCGACCAACAATAAGAAACATCTTTTGAGGGTTTCTTTTCGCAACCTCCCTTACCCAGATGAAGTTTTTCTGTGGAGACAAACTACTTAGAGCCATGAAATATCCACCACGAATATATCCGGATGGTAACTTTGTAAAAATCGATTCATCCTCCGTCACGCGCTCATAATGCTGCCAGGCATTAGATACCACATAGAATCGTGATTCAGGTATATTCATAAACTTAGACAGTCGAGTTTTAGAGTAATGGCTGACTGTAATAATGGGGTAATCACTTCTCTTCACAGCCCATGCCATCATCTTGTGCCAAGCCATCGACAACTTGCCATATAGATTCTGCGTAAGCAAGTCATGTATTTCATACCCTGCAGCATCGTGACAGCAAACGATTCCACAGTCAAGCAACGGACAGGTAGAAGTGAGATTAACGCTTGTGAGACAACGCTTCTTTACGTACGAATAGAAGTTTACCTGTTCCCAGAAATGGCTCTTTACCTTTCCATACTTAACAATTTCAATGTTCTTGTAGTCTGACAATGGCCCCGCATATTCCGGAACAACCAATATAAATTCACCCTTGTCACAAATTTTATCCAGTTCACGAAGCAATTCTGATGCGAACCGTTCTTGTCCCGTAAGTTTTCGGACAACAAATCTCCCATTGAAAGCGTATTGTCTTTGAATCATTGTTTATTTTCAACATATTTAAAAAATACTGAATAGTCCACATTTATTCAACACCTTCTTTATTTTAAATCACCCACCATTATGTCTACTCCATTACTCATTGTGTTAAATACTGTTCTTTGTATAGATTATATCTTTTTCAACAATCCTCTCCATCAGCAACTTCGGACTAAACTCTCCTTGATAGTTGTAATTCACATCTCTGTTAAATATTGTCAGGTCGATATTCTCTATCTGATCGAATATCTGCATATACCTACTATTATAATAGCGAGAGGAAGATATTGTCTTATTATTGGTAAGCAACAACTTATTGTAGCATACTGCCTCTTTCAGACGTAGAGTATTACCAATCTGTTGACCATTCATAATTTCTACAATCACGTCGTTCTGTTGCACAAGTTCCACTACACGCTTGTATGTAAGCAATTGATTGTAGTGAATTCCTTCACGTGTCATATCAACTGCTTGCACTCCGTTGAGATAGAAGGTGCAACAAGCAATGTCCTTCAACTTGTCGTAAAGCGAGTGAAGAATATTCAGTCTTTCCCTGCTTCTGCATCCACCCACATACAGTACATTTAGTTTCCCGTCTTGCCTATGTAAGGAAACAGCCTTTACAGGGAGCTTGGAATAGTAGTCGAAGAATTCGACACCGAAGTCACGACAGTCATCAGGAGCGAAGGAATAAACTTGGTCGATGTGATAATGCCGACAGAACCTCTCAAATTCCGTCTTAGTTTGGGCAATTCCCATTGTGCGGATATTATCGGGCATATAGAGCACAATGCACGCGTTGTGCTGCTCCTTTAACCGCTTTATATAATGCGCAGAAAACTTCACTCCTGTCTGGAATATGATGTAATTACGTTTTAAAGGGTCAAGTTCCTCGGGTCTGATAATATTAGTCCAATCCCACAAGCATTTCATTGGCAACCAAAAAATTCTGTTGGCTAGATTAGAAAAATGTATTTTTCTCAGTCGTCTTAGTCTGATATTCATCTTACAACAGTAATCTAAATATGTTTTGGCGCCCGCTTCCCTTGCATCTAACCAAATTACATCCGGCCAAGACATTTCTTTAGGATCAGATATTAATACTGTAAAAGTCCTCTCCATGTCTATTCTATATATTAATTTTTCTCACAATTGACTCCAGCCATAATCTTAGCCCCATTGAGAGTACATCCTCCCCCAAAAGAAGCAGTATTTTAAAAACATCGAGATGTACTAAATAATTAAAATTACTTCATCTAATTTTTTTGGGAATCGCACAACATTGGCAAAAGTGCTTTTAAACGATAATAGTTCATTCTTATAT
>OWJB01000721.1_pt1 | contig 15079 bp, 12 predicted proteins | sample 1732861 | NCBI WGS metagenome assembly OWJB01 (sample SAMN05065762, study PRJEB22554) | human gut metagenome | biome: ENVO:2100002; feature: ENVO:00000062; material: ENVO:00002003 | host: Homo sapiens | place: USA
CGCGAGCTGGGTTCAGAACGTCGTGAGACAGTTCGGTCCCTATCTGTTGCGGGCGAAAGAGATTTGAAGGGAGCTGTCCTTAGTACGAGAGGACCGGGATGGACAGACCTCTGGTGCACCAGTTGTCCTGCCAAGGGCACAGCTGGGTAGCTACGTCTGGACGAGATAAACGCTGAAAGCATCTAAGCGTGAAACTCCCCCTAAGATAAGATCTCTCATCCGAAAGGAGTAAGGCTCGACGTAGACTATGTCGTAGATAGGTCGGAGGTGGAAGCACGGTAACGTGTGCAGCTGACCGATACTAATAAGCCGAGGGCTTGACCTAAAGGTCAAGGAAGGATGCAGGCGCTTGTGAGCGATGACTTGAAGTTTCACTGTTCGGTTTTGAAGGCGCAGGTAAGCGCCTCCCTCTTGAGAGAAGGAGAAGTAGAAAAGAGAGACGAAGGAAGCTTTCTTTGCATACTTTCTTTCTCGAAAGAAAGTATGCGCCTTTAGCTCAGTTGGTAGAGCAACTGACTCTTAATCAGTGGGTCCCGGGTTCGAATCCCTGAAGGCGCACCATACGGCCCGTTGGTCAAGCGGTTAAGACGGCGGCCTCTCACGCCGCAAACATGGGTTCGATTCCCGTACGGGTCACCAGTCAAAAATAAACTGCACACGGTTCGCTTCCGGCTGAAGCCGAAAGCTCACCTGAGTTCCGTTTATTTTTTCCTTCCAAATCACAAACGCTTCGCTGGTTTGTGATTTGGTGACCGCCCTTCGGGCGGTGAGTCAGGAAAGTTTTTCTTGACAGACGGTTGAAAATTTGATAAAATGATCGCTGTTGAAAAAGACGGTAAGGAGAGAAAAATAGTTCTCCTGAAGTGGAAAGCATAAAGTTTTCTTTGCTTACTTTCTTTTTCAAAAGAAAGTAAGTTGGTGCTGATTAGGGCGAGGGTCCACCCGTTCCCATTCCGAACACGGAAGTTAAGCTCGCTTCTGCCGAAAATACTTGTCTGGAGACGGACCGGGAAGATAGGTAGTGCCAACACAAAAGGAAGGAACATTTTGTTCCTTCCTTTTTTCTTTATCGAAGAACTTTTCGGTTGCGGGGGAGCTGATCAATATGCGATTACGGAGCTGGAACAGCCCGGTGGGACCGCGGATCCTGAAAACCGCTTTGGCCGTCACGCTGGCCCTGGCCGTGATAGAACACTATGGCGCCAGCCCGGCAAAGGTGGTCTTTGCCACCATAGGAGCAATGTCCGCAGTCGGCCCCACATTTACCGCATCACTTTTGGCCTGTCTGACACAGATCTTTGGAGTCGCAGTAGGGGGCTTGCTGGCGTTGACCGTGATTGCTCTGCGGATCCCGCCTGTGATCGGCATTGGGGTGGGGATCGTGGGGATCCTGACGGGCTATCAATATTTCCGCTTCAAGCTGGTTCCCGTGCTCCCCTGTTTGGTGTTGGTCAATGTATGTTTGAACCCGGCGGTGGAAGGGGCCTCTTATGCAGTGGGGCGGCTGTGGGATACTGCCATTGGCCTGGCTGTCGGGCTGGCGGTTAATCTGCTGATCTTCCCCTATGACAACAGCAAGAAGATCCGACAGACTATGGAGGGACTGGATCGGGATCTGATCCTCTTTTTAGAAGATCTGTTTGACGGAGACCAGCATCTGCCGGAGGCAGAAGTTCTGGCACGCAAGGTGGACGCCCTGGAGGGCCAGCTGCTGTTGTTTTCCCAGCAGCGGCTGCTGCTGCATCGAACGCGGCAGAAACGGGAACTCCAATGTCTGCGAAGTTGTGAGGACATCGCACAGGAGCTGGTGGTGGAGTTGGAGGCCCTGCGGAACATGGAGTGCAGAGGGCGTCTGAACCAGGAGAACCGTCAGGCGCTGCGGACGCTGGGCGCCAAGGTGGTGGAAGGCGTCCGGGATCAGGGCCAGCGGGTGGAGGATGTCGTGGTCAATTACCATGTAGCCCGGGCACTGCGCCTGCGCCAGGAGTTGAAGCAAACCCTGCCCCTCCTCAGGAGAGGCAGGCAGCGGGGGAAACCGCCTGAACGCGTTTGAACGGCTGACAGAGGAAGAATCAGAAACAGAAGGCCGGCATCCATCTGGATGCCGGCCTTCTGCCGCTCTATTCAAATTCCCTTGCGCTCGATTCCGGGAAAATATTGATTACTTCAGGTCCAGGGCCTCCTTGACCTTGCCGATGATGTGGGCGCCGATGTCACGGGAAGCGTCAACGGTCTGAGCGCCCAGGTGGGGAGTGACGATGAAGTTGTCGCACTCGAACAGGGGGGAGTCAAAGCCAGCGCCCTCGGTCAGGCCGCCGGCGGCCAGCTCGTTCTCCATGACGTCGGAGGCATAGCCGCCGATCTTGCCGGACTTCAGGGCCTCGTACATATCCTTCTCGTTGACAATGCCGCCGCGGGCCATATTCAGAACAACCGCGTCATCCTTCATCTCAGCGATGGACTTGGCATTGAACAGGTTGCGGGTCTCGTCGTTCAGAGGCATATGGATGGTCACATAGTCGGAAACCTTCAGGACCTCCTCGATGCTCATGCTCTTGGCGTGCTGCTCCTCAAACACATGGGCGGGCAGATAGGGGTCATAGGCGACAACGTCCATCTTAAAGACACGGGCCAGCTCACCCACGCGCTGACCAATGCGGCCAAAGCCCAGAACGCCCAGAGTCTTGCCGCGGAGCTCACGGCCCACGAACTTATACTTGTCCCAGGTCTTGTTGACCTTGACGTCGTGGCAGGCGGGGATGGTGTGGCGGGACATCTCCAGCATCTTGCACAGGGTCAGCTCGGCCACGGCGTTGCCGTTCAGGCCGGGAGCGTTGAACACCTGGATGCCCTTCTCCTTGGCGGTGTCCAGATCGATGTGGTTCAGACCCACGGAGCAGACGCCGATGACCTTCAGATTCTTGGCGGCATCCAGGATCTCCTTGTTGATGGCGGGATCGACGCGCATGATGAGCACATCATAGTCAGGGATCAGCTTGAGCAGCTCCTCCTGGGTGGGCAGCATGTGGGTGTCCACCTGCATATACTTGCTCAGCTCTTCAGAGATCGCGCTGTGGACGGCGTCGATGATCAGGCATTTCATGGTAAACAATCTTCCTTTCTCAGTGTCGAGTGTTTGTGATATGTGTAGAAGGGTACACAGGAAACACAAGGGGACCTTATTCAAATTACCCTTTATTCACTACTATTAAAACATAAAATTGATGTTCCGAACAGCAGATTTTTGCTGATGGTTGCCACAACCTTTTCGCTGTGGTATAATCGAACTGTCCCAACTAAAATGAAGGATAACATTCAAATCATGAGGGGGCCCGCTATGAACTTTCTCCATTTGAAATATTTCCTGCTTGTGGCAGAGGAACTGAATATCACACGGGCCGCGGAGCGGCTGTACATCTCCCAGCAGTCGCTGAGCAACCACATCAGCAATATGGAAAAGGAGCTGGATGTGAAGCTGTTCACCCGGTCGCCCAAGCTGTCCCTGACCTATGCGGGGGACCTGCTGGTGGAGACGGCCACCCAGATCCTGGACCTCCACAGCCAGTATTTGGCCAAGGTGGGGGACATCAACCGGCATTACATGGGACTGCTGCGCCTGGGGATCTCCCATACCTGCGGCCTGGCCCTGCTGCCGGATATACTACCGAAATTCCAGGCGGAGTTCCCCATGGTGGAGTTTTCTCTGTTTGAGGGCAACTCCACCCACTTGGAGGATGAGCTGGCCCACGGCCGGGTGGATCTCATCATCTGCTTCCAGCCCATTATGATGGAGGGGGTGGAGGTGGTCCCGCTGACGGAGGAGGAGCTGATCCTGGTGGTCCCCAAGATCTTCACCGACCAGCTCTTCGGCGACCGGGCGGAGGAGGTGCGGGCCCAATTTGCCTCCGGCGCGGACATCGATGTGTTCCAGCACCAGCCGTTCATCCTCATCAAGCGGGGCAACCGCACCCGCAATACGGTGGACCAATACTTCAGCCGGCATTTTTTTAAGCCCAAGCTGATTCTGGAGACGGAGAATACCATCACCACCCTGGCCATGGCGGAGGCGGGCATCGGGATCACCATCTGTCCGGAGCTGTTTCTAAAGACCATCCATGTCACGGCCAACCAGGCTTCCACCGAGAAGCTGGATCTGTTCCCGCTGACCGATCCCTCTACCATCAGCAAGCTGGTGGTGGGCTACCGCCGGGACCGCTACCTCTCCCACTTTGGAGAGCGGTTCATCCAGCTGACCCAGCAGGCCCTGCTGCCCCCCGATCCCCTTCCCCGCCGGGGGAGCGGGGAGCAGCTCCGGTGAGCATAGCCTTATCAAAGGCCCACCGCAAGAAGTTCCGCCGCCCCGCCTGAAGCCAGGCAGGGCGGCGGTATTTTATTTATCTTCCGGAGCGGCAGACGGTCCCCGGCTCCGGGGAGATCCCCTTCCACGCCAGCAGATCCTCCACCGTGACAAAGCAGAAACCACGGAGAAGCAGCTCATCCACGATCTGGACGGCGGCGTCCACCGAGCTGTGGTAGATGTCATGCAGGAGGATGATGTCCCCGTCCTTCACCTGATCCGTCACGGCGGAAACGATGCGGGAGACGTCGTGATCCTTCCAGTCCTCCGGATCCACCGACCAGAGCACGATCGGGCTGTCCGCCCAGGCCCGGGTGTGGTCATCTGTCTGACCGTACGGGGGGCGCAGCCAGAATTCTCCATCCCCCAGGATGTCCCGGAGCTGGGCGCGGACGCCCCCCACCTGAAGGTCGAAGTCCTGGCGGGACAGGCCGGGCACCGGGACGTGGTCGAAGGTGTGGATGCCGATCTGATGGCCCTCCCGGGCCATGCGGCGGACCAGCTCCTCATTGCCCTGAAGGCGGTGTCCCAGCAGAAAGAAGGTGGCGGGCACCTCCCGCAGGGCCAGCTCGTCCAGAAGGCGGCCCGTAGTGGCCGCCCGGGGACCGTCATCGAAGGTGAGGGCCACCACCGGCATCTTCAGCTCGATTTCCACCTCCGCGCCGCCGGAGGCAGCACGGTCCCCGGCCGGCTGGGGAGTGGGGGAGAGGGCCAGCGCAAAGCATAGCACCAGCAGGGCCCAGCTGATCCCGGGCGCACCATGATCCCGCAAAAAACCCACCTCGTTTTCCACAAAATCGCGCATCCCGGCGCCGTTTCACGTCCTGGTTCCAGAGGCGCGGAGCAGACAGATCGGGTATGCGTGTCCTATCCTTCAGTATGTGGAGCGGGGAGAATTTTTTGCGGCGAAATTTCTGTCAATTTTAAGTCTGATACCGGGCCAGAAGCTCCGGCCAGCCGGGTTCCGCCCGGAGGAAGGCGCAGTCCGGGTCACGGGCCGTACCGTCCAGCAGGACCGGAATGAGAGATTTCTGACTCTCCTCTGCTGCGTCCTTGGTCGGAAGATGGGGGTAGAGAGGGGAGGCGGACAGATCCCAGGGCACCGTCAGGCTGTGCAGAAGCCGATCCAGCAGCTCCAGGGCCTTGGGCCCGTCCTGCTCCGCCGCCGCCAGCTGGAAGGGAGCGGACAGCACTGCATAGTCAGACAGGTCAAAGATCTCCCCGGCCTGGACGGCGGTGTCAGCCAGCAGACGGGCGCGCCGGTGATCTTTCTCCGCTAGGGCACAGTCCAGCATGGACAGCAGGGTGGATTGGAGGGTGTGGGCCTGGTCGAAGAGCTCCTGTTCCAGCAAGATCCAGCTCTCCTCACACCGGCCCTGCCACCGGCGCAGGCGGGCTGTCAGCTCCCGCTTGCCCCGGTGGGTGTCGGACAGCTGTGCCAGCAGCTCCTCTGCACGGTCCAACTCCCCAGTCTTGATGCACCGGCTGGCCAAGGTAAAAGCGGCCAGCTCCCGGATCTGACCGTCGGCGCTGCGGATACACCGCTCATAAAGAGCGGTGACCTCCGCCTCCTGTGCCCGCCGTTCCGGGCTGTCGTCCTCGGGCTGCAGCTCCAGCACGCCCATCAGCATCCCCGCGGCGTGGAAGGCCAGCAGGTCGCTGTTGGGAAACTCCCGCAGCTTGTCCCGGGCCAGGGCGAAGGCCGCCGCCACCCCCTCCGCCCCTGCTGTCTCGTATACCTGGTTGAGGAACAGGCCGATCTCCCGCTCCGTGATGTCCTCTTGAAAGGAGAGAAGGGTGTTCAGATCCACCCCCAGGACCCGGGCCAGGGCGGGCAGCAGCGTAATATCCGGGTAATGGATGGCCTTTTCCCACTTGTTGACTGCCGGAGCAGATACACCAAGCCGCTCTGCCAATCCCTCCTGAGTCAATCCGAGGGCCTGCCGCCGCGTTCGGATCACATCATTGAGCATCATATCAGTCCCCTCCTTTTCCTGTTTTCATCATAACAGGCATCGGTTCACTTCTCAACAGACGCTCCCGCAAAAAATCCGCGAAAAAATTAACCGCCGCTCAACCCTGTTTCCGCAGAGCAGATCATAAAAAGCCCCGGCCGAAGCCGGGGCAGAGCGGTTCGGAGACCAGCTGCGTGTCCTGCTCAGGGGACGGGAACCAGTTCCACGGTATAGCCCAGGTCCCGCAGGCCCTGGACCACGCCGGTGTCCCCCACCATGTGGCCCGCGCCCACCACCAGCAGGCCGGTGTGGGAGCCTGTCTGATTCAGGTAGTCAGCAGCGTACTGGATCATACCGGGGTCCCGGCCGGTAAAGAGCTTCCGGTTCAACTCGTCTTCGCTGTCCAGAATGACGTCCTTGCCGTAGACCGCGTCGAACTTTGCTGCGTCCCGGGCCTTCCAGCTGTCCATCATGGCGCCGATCTGATCCATCTGGGCCTGGATGGCCTCCTGGGTCTCGGGCTGGAAGGCGTCCTCCCCCAGTACCTCCGTGAGGGCGTCCCGGGTCTCCTGGCTGATGGAGTCCGGGTCCAGGATCAGCAGCAGGCCGCCGGCCAGATACTGCTCCTGGTACTCCGGGGAGAGGGTGTCGAAGATCTGGCCCTGGAAGGCGTAAGTCTCCACCGCGCCGATGTGGATCCCTGCGTTGACCGCCTTGGCGTTCACATACAGATCGATGGCCATAGCGTTTTCACCGCTGGTCTCATCCAGGGTGGCCAGGGAGGAGAAGGCGTTGGCCAGGGCCCAGGGCTTGTACTGGGAGACTGTGCCCTCGTCCATCCCCAGCTGCGCGGCGGCCTGCACCACTGCCTGGTACAGCGCCGGGGAGATATGGCTGGCCAGGCTGTCTCCGGCGGGATAGGTCTGCATGGCGGCAAATTCCAGCAGCTGGTCCGTGTCATTGAAGTCCAGCTCGAAGGAGACCTGCTCCGCGTTCAGGATGACGTCCCGCAGCTGCTTGTGGAAGGGATAGAGATTGTTCCGGTCGGTATGGATGGAGCCCAGCAGATACAGCACATTGCCGCGGCCGTTGTCCGCCCGCCACAGCAGGCCCAGGGAGCCGGCATCCTGCTGGTCATACAGGTTCAGGATCAGGCTGTTGGCCATGGCGGCGGCCTCCAGCACGGTGCAGGGCCGGTCCAGATGCAGGCCGGAGCCGTCTCCGGCCAGGGCCCCCACAGAGGTCATAAAGGCCTCGGCTCCCTGCTCCACACCGGGGAAGGAGTAGGCGGCGGCCTCCTGATACAGGGCGTTCATCACGCCGCCCCGGGTGGTGTCCAGCACCAGGGCGGTCCCGTTGGCGGGCCGGGGCTCCAGGTCCAGCAGGGCCAGCTTGTCCCCCACCGTCCGGGCCAGGGCCTCCACCTGCTCCATGGTTACAGTCTGGCTGTGCTGGACGCTGATCTCGTCCCCAAACAGGCCCAGGGAATAGCCGTCGGCCAGTATGCTGTGGGACCAGCCGGGCAGGGGAGCGGGGCTCTCCTCCGCGGCCAGAGCCACCTGGGAGCTGCCCAGCAGGCCCAGCACCAGCAGAAGGCTGAGAAATTTTTTCATGTACAACATCCTTTCTCCCATTTTCCCGCGGCGCGGGAAAGCTGATTTCATTGTAGGCGGGGAAATGGGGGAAGTCAATTTAAGATTTCTTAAAGTTCAGGAGGCTCCTCCACCGGAACAGCCCAGGGCCGGAGGACCCCGGAGAGGGCATCGTAGCCGAAGCTCCAGCCCCAGGAGTGCTCCTGGCTGGGCAGGCTCCCGGCGGGGAACCACACGGACAGGTGATCGGGCCAAAAGCACAGGTAGGAGAACTGGAAGGCGTCCCGGAGCTCCTGGGCCAGGGGAGCTTCCACCCCCTTCATCTGGGCCAGGAGGGCGTCAATCACCTGGTCCCGTCCGGCGGAGAACAGCTCCTCTGTGGGGATGTGCGCCCCGGTCATGGGGTCAAAGGCGTCGGTCCACTGGATCTCCTCCAGAAGCCTCGGCTCCGGTGTGCGGGACAGGGTGGTGAGGAAGTAGTGTGCGCCGGGAGCGGAGGCGGACCAGGAGACCCGCTGTTCCACCCGGAAGCGCTGGAAGCGCTCCGGGTCCTGACAGAAGGCCCGATCGGCCCGTTCCAGTTCTTCTGTCAGGTCATAGAGGGGACCGCGGTCCTGATAATAGCGCCGGAGGCCGTCCGGCAGGGCGGGGGGCAGTTCACTGAGCGGGATATTCCCGACGTAATCGTTGGAGAAATCAGTTTGGGGCGGGAACTCCTGGAGCAGCACCGTCCCATCGGACAGCCGGTATTGGTTCTCCTGAGTGCCGGTGGCCCACACCTCCAGCGCCGTTCCGTCGGACAGGGTGAGGTCCTCCGGATACCGGGCGTCCTCCACCCACAGGAAATCTGCTGTTTGGGCGGAGTACCGGGTCCCGTCCTTGCCGGTGACGGTCTGGGGCGGGGGATCCTCGGAAAAGAGGACGGAGACCTCGACACCCATAGGGGGATCCGCCAGGAACGCCTCTTCAGAGAGAAGGTCCTCCACCGTGGAGGCCACATGGGTCTCCGGGGTGAGCAGAACGCACGTCCGCGCCTCATCGCCGGTGTCCAGGACCAGGGCGGACAGGGAGCCGTCGGGGGCCCGCTGTACCTCCGTCACCCGGCCGTAACAGGACTCAGCCCGACCGGGGCCGCAGGCGGCCAGGACGGGGAGGAGGAGCAGGGCGGCCAGCAGGGACAGCCGTCGCTTCCTCTGTTTCTGTTTCATAGTACACCTCCCGGATTTAAAACAGGGCCGCCTCATGCGGGGCGGCCCTGTTTGGTATGGTCGGATGTTACTGCTTGGGGACAGTCTTGGTGATGGTGGCCTTGGGGTCCTCAGTATCGAAGATGGTCTTGGCAGAGGCGGCCAGCCCGGCCAGCCCCTGGATCTCGCTGGGAATGATGATCTTGGTGGCCTTGCCGTTGGCGGCGGCGGTGAAGGCCTCCAGGGCCTTGATCTTGATGACGCCGTCGCCGGGGTCGGACTCATTGATCAGCTTGATGGCGTCGGCGGTGGCCTGCTGTACCTTCATAATGGCCTCGGCCTCGGCCTCAGCCTCCAGGATCTTGGCCTGCTTGGCGCCCTCGGCCTGGAGGATGGCCGCCTGCTTGGCGGCGTCGGCCCGGAGAATGGCGGACTGCTTCTCGCCCTCGGCCACCAGGATCTGGGACTGCTTCTGGCCCTCGGCCTGGAGGATGGCCTCACGGCGCTCGCGCTCGGCCCGCATCTGCTTCTCCATGGACTCCTGGATGTCCCGGGGCGGCATGATGTTCTTCAACTCCACCCGGTTGACCTTGATGCCCCAGCTGTCGGTGGCCTCGTCCAGGATGGAGCGCATCTGACCGTTGATGTGGTCCCGGCTGGTGAGGGACTGGTCCAGCTCCAGGTCGCCAATGATGTTGCGCAGGGTGGTGGCGGTGAGGTTCTCGATGGCGGACATGGGGTTCTCCACGCCGTAGGTGTACAGCTTGGGGTCGGTGATCTGGAAGTAGATCACAGTGTCGATCTGCATGGTGACATTGTCCTTGGTGATCACGGGCTGGGGCGGGAAGTCCACCACCTGCTCCTTCAGAGAGATGTTTTTGGCCACCCGCTCAATGAACGGGATCTTGAAGTGCAGGCCCACGCTCCACACGCCCTGGAACGCGCCCAGGCGCTCGATGACAAAGGCGCGGGACTGGGGGACGACCCGGATGTTGGCGGCCAGAACGGCCAGGACCAGCAAAATCAAAATGACGGGAATGATCATACTTATAATGTGTTCCAGCATAGCTGTTCCTCCTTGTACTGTCGTATGATGGTAGGATCACAGGGATCGGGGATCGCGGACGGCGGGGGACGCTGGGGAAGGCGGTGGGTCAGCGCTGGGGACCGCCGGCCTGGACCGGCTCCACCAGAACCTTGACGCCCTGGATCTGGACGATGCGGACCTCCTGGCCCGCGGGGATCACGGCGCCCTCTTCGGTGCTGCGGGCGCTCCATACCTGTCCGGCGATGTTCACCAGGCCGTGACCGGCCAGGTTGTCGATCTCCTCCGTGACCAGGCCGGTGGCGCCGATGATCCGGTCGGCGTTGGTGGCGGAGTAGCCGGGCCGCAGGAACTTCTTGGCGAAGGGGCGGACCAGCAGCATGGACAGGGCGGAGAGGACGATGAAGGTAGTGATCTGGGGCCAGAAGCCCAGGCCCAGCTGGCTGACGATCAGCGCCCCCAGGGCGCCCAGCGCGAACCAGATGGACGTGAGCCCCACAGTGACCGCCTCGCCGATCCCGAACAGGACCAGGATGATCAGCCAGGTGATGGGGTGCATAGGTGGCTCCTTTCTGGATCGACGGATCGATCCGGTTGTGGTGGAAGGGATCGGGGCTGCTCAGCCCAGCGCGGTGAGCTCCGGAGCTTGTCACGGCCGTGTGTCCCGCCTGTTTGGCTGTGGCATTATCATACCACAGGCGGCTGGAATTTTCCACACTGGCATGGGACTGTTTTCGGTAAAATTCGTCAATCTGCACCTGCCGCGCCCGCTCGGGCTGGTCCTCACGCATCCGCGCTCCTCCGCGCGCGTTTTTTTGCGCCCGCACGGGGCCGGTATGGGCGGAAGGTGTTGCGAAATCCGGCCGGTTCCGATATACTGGTTCTGACAAGGGCCGCAGCCCCGCCCGGGAACCGGACGCGGGACCATTGGACAAGGACAGCCGGCGGCCGGGGAGGTTTTTCCGCATGAATGAAATATTGACCTTTGCCATCCCGACTCTGTTCGGCCTGGAGAGCCTGGCCGCCGATGAGCTGCGCCGTTTGGACCTGCCCCAGGTGCGGGCGGAGAACGGCCGCGTCCTCTGCGGCGGGACACTGGGGGACATCCCGAGGCTGAATGTGAACCTGCGCACTGGGGAGCGGGTGCTGCTGGTGCTGGGGACCTTCCCCGCCGGGGACTTCGACGCCCTCTTTGAGGGGACCAGAAAGCTGCCCTGGGAGCGGTTCATCCCCCGGGACGGCCAGTTCCCGGTAAAGGGACACAGCCTGAACTCTACCCTCCACTCCGTCCCCGCCTGTCAGGCCATCGTGAAAAAGGCGGTGGCTGCCCGCCTGGGAGCCCGGTATGGGCTGAACACCCTGCCGGAGACCGGGGCCCTCTATCAGATCCAGTTCTCTATTATGAAGGACACCGCCATGCTGATGCTGGATACCTCCGGGGCCGGCCTTCACAAGCGGGGCTATCGCGCCCAGGGTGTGGCCGCCCCCCTGCGGGAGACCCTGGCTGCCGCTATGGTGCTGTTGTCCCGGTACCGGGGCCGGGATCCCCTGTGCGACCCCTTCTGCGGCTCGGGCACCATCCCCATCGAGGCCGCTCTCATCGCCAAAAACCGGGCCCCCGGCCTGAACCGGAGCTTTTCCGCCCAGAAGTGGGCCTGTGTGGAGCGGGAGCTGTGGCTCCGGGCAGCAGACGAGGCCATGGACAAGGAGTTCGACGGGGACTATGAGATCTGGGGGGGCGACCTGGACCCGGAGGCGGTGGAACTGGCCCGGCGCAACGCGGAGCTGGCCGAGGTGGATGACATCGTAAAGTTTGAAGCGGCGGACGCCCGCACCTTCCACTGGGGCGGGATGTACGGCCGGATCGTCACCAATCCCCCCTACGGCGAGCGGATCATGGAGCGCCGGGAGGCGGAGGAGCTGTACCGTTCCTTCGGAAAGGCGTGGGCCAAGTTCCCGGAGACCTGGAAGCTGTATCTGCTGTCCTCCCACACGGAGTTTGAGCGCACCTTTGGGAAGAAGGCAGACAAGAAGCGCAAGCTATATAATGGTATGCTCAAGTGCGACCTGTTCATGTACGGCGTCAGATAGGAGATACATCATGGCATATCGCGTCAAAAAATTCCGGGGCTACCGGAGGATGCTCAAAAAACTGATGCGGGTGGTAGAGGACTATCAGCCCAACTGGCGCCCGGACGAGGCGGACGGCCGGGAGGAATTTCTGGAACTGGACCTGTACGCTCACCGGTTTTTTCACCCCCGTGGCAAGGATCGGAAGGCCCTGTTTTCCGCCTTGCTGCGCAAGACTGAGGCCCTCATTGCCGCCAAGCCGGCGGAGCTGCCCTTCTGCAAGATCTTCCTTTTTGTGCCCGAGGGCGACCTGGGTCAGGCGGAGATCGTCCTCATCTATGACCGGGAGCGGTTTGAGACCTTCTGGCTGCGCACCGATCCGGCGGACGAGCGGTGGACCCTCCAAAGGGACAGATCTCTGCTGACGGAACTGGGGCTGTCCACCACGCTCCCGGAGCGGTGCGTGCTGGAGGAGTATCCGATCCCCTGGATCGAGGGCTGTGTGGAGCGGGCGCTGATTTGGGGCTATGGGGAACTGTCTCCGGTCGTGGCGGAACCGGACGGAGCGGGGCGAAATTAGCACTTTCGTTGTTCCTTTGTGAACAAACAGTAAATTATCCCGGGGATTCTCAAAATTTTTTTGAAATGGGTCTTGATTTTTCCGGAGGATAAGGGTATTATGATAGTCGTAGTTAGCACTTAGACAAAAAGAGTGCTAAAACCTAACCTTGTTTATTCCAATCATCATATAAGGAGGAACCCATTATGAAACTCAAACCCCTTGCTGACCGTGTTGTTGTCAAGCTGGTGGAGGCCGAGGAGACCACCAAGGGTGGTATTATCCTCACCGGCGCCGCGAAGGAGAAGCCCGAGGTTGCCGAGGTGCTGGCCGTCGGTCCCGGCGGACTGGTGGATGGGAAGGAAGTCACCATGACCGTGAAGGTGGGCGACAAGGTCATCACCAGCAAGTATGCCGGCACCCAGGTCAAGGTGGACGGCGATGAGGTCACCATCGTCCGCCAGAACGATATTCTCGCCATCGTGGAGTGAGTCCAGCGGGGACGTTGTCCCCCCTGGATACGAAAGCGGTTCCCAAGGAAACCGCTTTCGATACCCCCCTCGCCTTTCCACAGGAAAGGCGGCCCTGGCCGCCGCGGCCAGGGGTTAAGGTGTCCTGCGCAGGCGCGTGTCCTGCTTCGGACGATTCAAATGACTTCGCCGCACGGCGGCGAACCAGGGGCTTCGCCCCTGGACCCCATCACTCCTCATTCCTAATTCAACACACTTTCTCTAAATTGGAGGTAACGTATTATGGCTAAGATCATTTGCTACGGCGAAGAGGCCCGCAAGGCTCTGGAAAAGGGCGTGAATCAGCTGGCTGATACTGTGAAGATCACTATGGGTCCCAAGGGCCGCAATGTGGTGCTGGATAAGAAGTTCAGCGCTCCCCTGATCACCAACGACGGCGTCACCATCGCCAAGGAGATCGAGCTGGAGGACCCCTTTGAGAACATGGGCGCTCAGCTGGTGAAGGAGGTCTCCACCAAGACCAACGACGTGGCCGGCGACGGCACCACCACCGCCACCCTGCTGGCTCAGGCCATCATCCACGAGGGCCTGAAGAACCTGGCCGCCGGCGCCAACCCCATGGTCATGAAGAAGGGCATCTCCAAGGCGACCACCGCCGCCATTGAGGCCATGAAGGCCAACAGCCAGAAGGTCAACGGCTCTGACGACATCGCCCGCGTGGGCGCGGTCTCCTCCGGCGATGAGGCCATCGGCACTTTGATCGCTGAGGCCATGGAGAAGGTGGGCCACGATGGCGTCATCACCATTGAGGAGTCCAAGACCGCTGAGACCTACTCCGAGGTCGTGGAGGGTATGCAGTTCGACCGGGGCTACATCACCCCCTATATGGTCACCGACACCGAGAAGATGGAGGCCAATCTGGACGACGCCCTCATCCTCATCACCGACAAGAAGATCTCCAACATTCAGGAGCTGCTGCCCGTGCTGGAGCAGGTGGTCCAGGCCGGCAAGAAGCTGCTGATCATCGCGGAGGACGTGGAGGGCGACGCTCTGTCCACCCTGATCGTCAACCGTCTGCGCGGCACCCTGAACGTGGTGTGCGTCAAGGCCCCCGGCTTCGGCGACCGCCGCAAGGAGATGCTGCAGGACATCGCCATCCTCACCGGCGGCACTGTCATCTCCTCCGATGTGGGTCTGGAGCTGAAGGAGGCTCAGCTGAGCCAGCTGGGTCAGGCCCGCCAGGTAAAGGTCACCAAGGAGAACACCACCATCGTCAACGGCGCCGGTTCTTCTGAGGAGATCAAGGCCCGCGTGGGTCAGATCAAGAGCCAGATCGAGGTCACCACCTCTGACTATGACCGTGAGAAGCTGCAGGAGCGCCTGGCCAAGCTGGCCGGCGGCGTGGCTGTCATCAAGGTTGGCGCTGCCACCGAGGTGGAGATGAAGGAGAAGAAGCTGCGCATCGAGGACGCGCTGAACGCCACCCGTGCCGCTGTGGAAGAGGGCATCGTGGCCGGCGGCGGCACCGCCTATCTGAACGCCATCCCCGCCGTGGAGAAGCTGCTGGCTGAGAGCGAGGGCGACGAAAAGACCGGCGTCCAGATCGTGGCCCGTGCCCTGACCGCCCCCGTGAAGCAGATCGCTGCCAACGCCGGTATCGACGGCTCCGTGGTACTGGAGAAGATCCGTGAGTCCGGCAAGATCGGCTACGGCTTCGACGCCTACAAGGAGACTTACTGCGACATGATCCCCGCCGGTATCGTGGATCCCACTAAGGTGACCCGTTCCGCTCTGGAGAACGCCGCCTCTATCGCCTCTGTCTCTTATACACATCTGACGCTGCC
>OWJB01000758.1_pt1 | contig 14670 bp, 12 predicted proteins | sample 1732861 | NCBI WGS metagenome assembly OWJB01 (sample SAMN05065762, study PRJEB22554) | human gut metagenome | biome: ENVO:2100002; feature: ENVO:00000062; material: ENVO:00002003 | host: Homo sapiens | place: USA
CTACGCGTCTCGTGGGCTCGGAGATGTGTATAAGAGACAGTCGATATACTTGGCTAATTTATTATTTACCTAATTTTTTTTCATTTCCGGCAGCTTTGTTATCCGAAAGAAGGGGATTCTATGCAGGAAAAAAATCCTATGAGACGGATGTGGCGGCTTGCCGAGGCGGAGCACGGGCGCCTGCGCCTTGCGATTGTGCTTGCGGCGCTCGGTGTACTCGCGGGTATGCTTCCCTACTTCGTCGTGGCGAAGCTTGTCACGACCCTGCTTTCCCGCACAGCGGCGGGGCCGCGCTTTTATATTTTCATGTGCTTCGCGGCATTTGCAGGCTATACGCTGCGCAGTCTTTTCTATGCATCGGCGCTTGCCGTGTCCCACCGTGCGGCATTTGCCGTACTGCGCAGTATCCGTATACAAGTGTTCGAGAAACTGCCGAAGCTGCCGCTCGGTGTTGTCATTGATACGCCAAGCGGCACCATGAAGTATACGATCGTTGATCAGGTTGAAGGTATGGAACATACGATCGCACATCTGTGGCCGGAAATGACGGCCAATACGCTCGGACCGCTGTGTATCTTTATTTATCTGTTCCTCCTCGATTGGCGTATGGCCCTGCTTGCGCTTGTTTCCATTCCTGTCGGCCTGTTTTTTATGGCGTTTGTTATGCGGGATTATGAGGAAAAATATGCGGGTGCCGTGGCGGCAACCGATGAAATGAATGCCGCCATTGTCGAATATATTGGCGGCATTGAGGTCATCAAGACGTTTAATCAGGGCATAAGGTCTTATGAAAAATTTGCGGCGAAGGTACTTGCAAATGCATCCTACTATTATCACTGGATGCTGCATTGCCAGCTGCCGATGTCCATCTCCAAGGTAATTGCGCCTACAACGCTCATCACGATTTTGCCCGTAGGATGGATACTCTATCGGAACGGCAGTCTGCCTATGGACGTCTTCATTCAGGCTATTATCCTCTCCCTCGGGATCGCCGGCCCGTTGCTTAATTCGCTCACTTTCGTTGACTCTCTGGCAAAGGTGGGCACGACCGTCGGTGCCGTGGACGCTTTTTTGTGCGCCGGGGAGCAACAGCATGCAGCCGAGCCGGTACCTGTTCACATGACGGATATCAGTGTGGAAAATGTATCCTTTGCTTACGACGGGAAGACCGACGTATTGACTGATGTAAATCTGAAAATCCGCGCGGGCACGTTGAATGCCTTTGTTGGGGAGAGCGGCAGCGGGAAGTCCACACTCGCACGTCTGATTGCCGGATACTGGGATGTTCGGAACGGTACGATCCGCATCGGCGGATATGATGTGAAAGATATCCCTCTTTCTCAGCTTTATGATATGGTTTCTTTCGTTGCACAGGATACCTATCTTTTCGACGAGACTGTCCGTGAAAATATCCGGCTCGGTAAGCCGGGTGTCTCCGACGAGGAAGTCGAGCGTGTTGCGAAACAGGCAGGCTGCGACGATTTTATCCGTCGCCTTCAAGGCGGCTACGATACGGTTGTCGGCAGCGGCGGAAGCCGTCTCTCGGGCGGCGAGCGCCAACGTATCGCCATCGCGCGTGCCATGTTGAAAGATGCGCCTATCGTGGTTCTTGACGAGGCAACGGCCTATATCGACCCGGAAAACGAGGCCGTTATTCAACGTGCCGTTTCGCGGCTGACCGAAGGAAAGACCGTGATTGTCATTGCACACCGGCTCTCGACGATTGTTGACGCGGACAATATTTTTCTCCTCAAGGGCGGTACGGTCGCAGCATGCGGCACACATGCGCAGCTCCTTGCCGGGAATGCGGATTACCTCGCCATGTGGCGGGCGCACATCGGTGTAAAGGACGGTGAAACGACATGATTGACGCCTTGCGTAATATATGGGCATTTGCCGGGACGGAGCGGAAGAATCTCAATCGTTCCGTTCTTCTCGGTGTTCTTTATGCCATATTTCATGCCCTGCAAATAGCGGCCATCTATGTCGTCCTCAAAGGACTGGTTGAAAATACGGACGGGCTTGAGGTTGCGGAACAGGTACTCATTATTCTTGCGGTCAGTATTGCAGGCAGAGCTGTCGTCGAATATGTTTCGCAATTACAGCGTGTACACGCGGGCTACTTTATGGCGGCAAATAAGCGCATTGCCATCGGCGATCGCCTGAAACACGTACCGATGGGGTATCTTAATGACACGAGCCTTGGCCGCATTACGGGGATTGCGACAACCGTGCTCGGTGATGTGGAAGCTACGGCGTCCATGGTGCTTGTCCTGACATTGACCGGATTTTTGAACACACTTATCCTTATACCGATGCTGCTCATCTTTGAGTGGCATATCGGTATGATCTTTATGGCAGGCATCGCGGTCTATCTGTTCATTACAACCGTTATGGAGCAAAAATCCCGTCGGCTTTCACCCAAACGTCAGCGCGCACAGGCTGACCTTGTCGCAGCCGTACTCGAACAGCTGCAGGGAATGCCGGTTATCAAGGCGTTCCATCTCACCGGCAGGAGTGACGGGCGGATGTATGCGGCACTGGCCGAGAGTGAGCGGGCCAATCTTGCCATGGAGCGGCTCTTTACACCCTATGTCATCGCGCAGGAAGTGACACTGCGCCTGTTCAGCATCCTTATTATTGCTGCGTCCTTATATGCTTATCTGAACGGGACGATGATACTGCCGGATACACTCATGTGCATTGTGTTCTCCTTTATCGCTTATACACAGCTGGAATCTGCGGGGAGTGCACTCGCGCTGCTGCGCGTGGTCTGCGCTTCTATCGACGAGGCGAATGAAATAGATGCGGTACCGCAGCTTGATGAAGACGGGCAGGATATTTCTCCCGCAAATCATGACATTGTATTTGATCACGTGACATTTTCTTACGGTACCAACCCTGTTCTGCGTGATATCTCCGTACGGATTCCGCAGCGCAGCCTGACTGCAATCGTCGGCCCGAGCGGTTCCGGAAAGACCACCATGTGCCATCTGATTGCACGTTTTTGGGATGTTGATGCCGGCACGATCTCTATCGGCGGGCGGGATATCAGGGAGTATACCCTTGCATCACTGATGAGTATGATCAGCATTGTCTTCCAACGCGTCTATCTCTTCAGGGATACAATTGAAAACAATATACGCTTCGGCCGTCCGACGGCTTCGCATGCGGAAGTAATTGAAGCGGCGCGGAAAGCTGCCTGCCATGACTTCATCATGCAACTGCCGGACGGTTACAATACGGTTGTCGGCGAAGGCGGTGCAACCCTTTCGGGCGGAGAAAAACAGCGTATTTCGATTGCCCGTGCCATCCTTAAAGATGCGCCGATCATCATCTTCGACGAAGCGACGGCAAATGTCGATCCCGAAAACGAGGATCGCTTGCAGCAGGCAATGGAAGCGCTGACGAAGGACAAGACCGTTATCATGATCGCGCATCGCTTAAACACCGTTCGAAACGCCGCCCGAATTCTTGTTGTGGCGGACGGAGAAATCGTCCAGCGCGGGACACACGAAGAACTGCTTTGTGAAACAGGTATTTATGCGGATTTTATTGCGGCGCGCAAACGAGCGGTCGGCTGGAAAATTACTTCATCAGTGTAAATATCATGACTATATCAATAAAAGAACCTTTTGTTGTAAGTCATACCGGTAGTACAGTGACATAATACGACAGATACCTGTTTATACACAAAAGGAGAAAACTACTGCGCCTCCCGTTAACAAGGGGGGCTGCATAGAATCGCTTGCATGAATTGACAGATTTGAAGACAACAAACCCGTGTTTGTAGGGGAATAGTGAGAGTATATAAGGAAAAGGCGTTTCTGTGAAGTGCCCTAATTACTGACTGAATGCTAACGATTGGAGATCGGCACACTATTTAGGCGCCTTTTTTGTGGTACATAAAGCTCCCATAAGAAGATTTAATAATGGTATAATATTGTTGTTGTTCCCAAACGGGAATAGATTATATACAATCAGCTTAAGAAGATAGGAGTCAGCCATGACAGATATATCTGCCAAGGATGCGACGCAAAACCGAGGTCTTTTCAAGCCTTTTTTAAAGTGGGCCGGAGGAAAGGGCCAATTACTGAGTGTAATCGGCACTAAATATCCTTTTGACGGGTATATTACCAAATATGCCGAACCCTTTGTAGGCGGAGGGGCCGTGTTATTTGATATACTCAGCCAATACGAGTTGTCTGAAATCTATATAAGTGATCGGAATGAAGCCTTAATTAATACATACAAGGCTGTACGAGATAAGGCGGAAGAGTTGATTACTTTATTGGCTGAATATCAGGAGGCCTATTTACCCTTATCTGCAGAAGACCGTAAAGTTTACTATTTACAGCGTCGTGAAGAATTTAATTCTCATTTGGGCAAGTTAGGGAAAGAAGCTTCTGCCCGAGTTGCGGCCCTCTTAGTATTTTTGAATAAAACTTGTTTTAACGGTTTATATCGTGTGAATCGCAAGGGGTTTTTAAATGTGCCTATGGGGGCTTATAAAAATCCGTTGATTTGTGACGAAGAAAAACTTTCCCTGTTATCGGAACGGTTAAAACATGTAGAGATTGTATGCGGCGATTATGGTGAAGCAGATTCCTTTATAGATGTTCATACGTTCGTCTATTTTGATCCCCCCTATAGACCTTTGACGAGGACCGCTGAATTTACGGCGTATACGGCAGGAGCTTTTGATGATGCGGAGCAGGAAAAACTGGCCGAGTTTTGCAGAAAATGTGATAAAAAGGGGGCTAGATTTCTTTTAAGTAATGCCGACCCTAAAAATGCTGATCCGGACGATAATTTTTTTGATGATTTGTACACAGGGTTTAAAATTGAACGAGTAGAAGCGGTACGCATGATTAACAGCAAGGGAAGTCGAAGAGGGAAAATTGCGGAATTATTGATCAGCAACTATTAATGCATTTTGAGGAGGTTATTGTGAAACGGGACTTTAATACATGGTTGCAAGAATTTCGGCCGAGTATCGCGACGTATCAGTATTATGTAAACTTCGAAAAGGTACATGCCAATGTGCAGGCACTGCGAATTCCCTTGCATATCTTAAATTCTCTGGTTGGGTCAAAACATATAAGAGAAGATTTTCATAAACTTGTAAATCAATATCCGGAAACCTTGGAATGTATCCCCATATTAATAGCAAAACGAGAAAAAGAAATTTATTGTCGTGATGACCGCGGCGATATTCTTTATCATTTTGTAAGATCGGCAGCGACTCAGACAAAAAATACGCCTGAACAATATGCATATTTCATGGAAAAAACGGGCTTATTTGACCTTTTGCAAAACCGTATTGTCAGCAGTTTGTTTGATTATGTGACGGGGATTGAAACGGGGCTCGACTCGAACGGCAGAAAAAATCGGGGCGGACATTTAATGGAAGACCTTGTAGAGTCCTTTATTGTTCAAGGCGGATTCATAAAAGGGAAGACGTATTTTAAAGAAATGTATTTACATGAAATAAGCAGTGCCTGGGGATTGAATATGGGCGCCATATCCAATGAGGGGCGCTCGGAGAAACGATTTGATTTTGTCGTTAAAACGGATAAGTCTGTTTACGGCATAGAAACCAATTTTTATGCCGGCGGAGGAAGCAAATTAAATGAAACGGCTCGCAGTTATAAGCAATTGGCCTATGAAGCCGACATGATTGACGGATTTACTTTCGTCTGGGTTACGGACGGAAAAGGCTGGAAAGATGCGAAACATAATTTAGAAGAGACCTTTGACGTCATGACGCACATCTATAATATTCACGACCTGGAAAATAATGTTATCAAGAAGGTGTTTGTATAGTGGGAAAAAAGCTTTGGGAGCCGGAAGATTTCGAGTTGGAAATGACGACTCATTGGTCCTTTCCTAAACGGGGGAATTGGGCGACACATGATGCGAAGTGGAGAGGGAATTGGTCTCCGTATATACCGAGAAATATATTGCTTCGCTATTCACAAGCAGGCGATCTCGTACTGGATCAATTTGTCGGCGGCGGAACAACCTTGGTAGAGGCGAAGTTGTTGAACAGAAACTGTATAGGTGTCGATGTAAATGATGCGGCGCTGGAACGGTGCCGTGAAAAAACGGATTTTGAGCATGAAGGAGCGGATGGAAAAATTACCGTTCGTAAGGGCGATGCTCGGAACTTGGATTTTTTGGAGGATGAAAGCATCGATTTGATCTGTACCCATCCGCCCTATGCCGATATTATTAATTATAGTGAAGATATAGACGCTGATCTGTCTCTTTTGTCTGTAAAGGACTTTATGGAAGAAATGAAGCAGGTTGCAGCAGAGAGTTATCGCGTACTGAAGAGGGATAAGTTTTGTGCCGTCCTCATGGGTGATGCCCGTAAAAAAGGACATATGATTCCCATGTCTTTTGATATAATGAGGATTTTCCAAGAGGCGGGATTTAAGTTAAAAGAATTAATCATTAAAGAACAGCACAACTGCCGGGCAACCGGGTATTGGAAGACGAACAGCATAAAGTATAATTTTCTGCTCATTGCGCACGAGTATTTGTTTGTATTTAGAAAGACATAAGGCTGAAAATGTATTTAGGGCATCATGAAAGGGACATACCTGTGCAGGCATGTCTCTTTCATTGTACAGTCCTTTTCCCTTACTTTCTGAGTTCCGCTGTATCGAGCAGGGTGCCGTCAGGTAAAAAGCATTGGAAGCGGATGGTATCGGTAGTGGCTTCCATGGTCATATAGTTGTCCGTTTCCGGCTGCGGCGGTACGTACACGTCAAGAGCGTGCCTTTTCCACAGGCTCGGGTAACGGACGTCGCCGGCGACGCCCGTGAGGAGATAGAGCGTTCCCGTTTCGTCGCGCTGGAAGTTTTTGATGCGGCCGCGGTTGCGGTATGTATGCAGATGCCCCGAAAGGACAATATCCACGCCGTAGCGGTCAAAGAGGGGCATAAAAATTTTTCCTTCTTCCGAAAAGCCTTCTTCCCGCGTTTCAGGCCGCGTTTCCGGGTTGAATCCGTACTGGAGCACGTCTTTGTGCATGAGGACGATTTTCCATTTCTTTTCCGTCTTTTCCAGATCTTCTTTAACCCATGCGACTTCGTCTTTCAGAAGGTCGGGTTCAAAATCCTTCAGTTCCGTAAACTGCGTATCCAAAACGGTGAAGTGAATATCGCCGTAGTCGAAGGAATAGAATTGATTGGGGTATTCGGGCAAGCCGTTTTTCGGCAGGTCAAAGAGGGCCGTGTAGGAAACGGGCAAGTGCATCTGCCAGTTCAGATCATACATTTCGTGATTGCCGTCCAGCGGGACGAGGGGAATCTGCCGAATCATATCCTCGCAGCCTTCGAACCAGGCGTTCCACTGGTAACCAGACTGGCCGTTGTCGACGAGATCGCCGATGTTGATAAAGAATTGCGCATCCTTGTTGCGTTCCCATGCGGGCATGGCCGTGTTTTTCCAGACGCCGTAATCGGCAGACTGGGAATCGGGAAAAATGAGGGCTTTAAAGGTACTGCCGGCCGCGGTTTTCAGGGGGAACCACTCGCTCCGCCTGTCCGTGTAGCCGACACGGTATTCATAGGAACCGCCGGGCGTTAAGCCGGTTATGGCGGCGCTGTAGATGTATGTCACCGTGCCGTCATCGTTGAGCTCCGTGTCGGCTGCGGGGATTGTAAGCGTATCTTCCGCTCCTGCCGCACGATATTCGACGGCCGCTCCTTTTTCAGCGTATGCGGACTGCCACATGATCGTGCGTGATGTACTGCTGTCCGCCGTGATGATTTGGCGGATATTGGCGGCGTCGACGGCACTTGTCAGGTTATAGTGCGCCGCCGTCGCTTTGGTTGTTTTTACGGCCTGCCCGACGAGGGATTTTGTGCCGGGAATGAATTCATATACGCCGCAGGCGGCGGCGATAACGGCCGCGCCTGCTGCTTTTAAAAAATGCCTGCGGGTCAACTGTTTCAAATGGATTCCTCTTTCCATAAAATGACACTATGAAATACTTGTATCATATGACACGATGTCAGGCCTGTCAACCTTTCCGCTTTCTGCTTGACAGTAAGTTTTAAAGCGGCTAAAATCATATCATATAGATACTATCCGTGAACGGGTGTAAGTACTTGTAATATTGCGGTTTCAGCGAGTCGGAGACGGTGGGAGTCCGGCCGAAGCGGTTATGACGAATGGACCCGGGAGATGCGGCCCGAAAAAAGTAGGCGTCGCCGGCATCCGCCGTTATCGGAGAATACAGGCTACTGTATGAGACGGGCTTTCAGCCAATTCGGGTGGTACCGCGGAACTTTTCCTTTCGTCCCTGTTGCAGGGATGAAAGGTTTTTTTATGATTTTTCAGGAGGCAAACCGGTATGGCAACTATTTTTTCAGGCATTCAGCCGAGCGGTAATCTTACATTGGGGAATTATTTGGGCGCATTGCGCAACTTCACGAAGGTGCAGGACGGCAACGAATGCTATTACTGCATCGTCAATCAGCACGCCGTTACGGTGCCGCAGGAGCCGAAGCTCCTGCACGAACGGACGCGGCAGTTGGCGGCTATTTATTTGGCAGCCGGCCTGGATCCGGATAAATCGACCCTTTTTGTGCAGTCGGAAGTACCGGAACACGTGCAGCTCGGCTGGATTATGACGACCATGTCCTATGTGGGCGAGCTGGAACGGATGACGCAGTATAAGGACAAGGCGGCGAAACAGGGCGATTCCGTTCCGGCGGGCCTTCTGACCTATCCGCCTCTCATGGCTGCGGATATTCTCTTATATCAGACCGACCTCGTACCCGTCGGCGACGATCAGAAGCAGCATTTGGAAATTACCCGCGATCTGGCGCAGCGGTTTAACCGTGTTTACGGCGAAGATATTTTCACCGTTCCCGAAATCCTTCTGGGTACGGACGGCACGCGTGTTATGAGTCTTCAGGAACCGACGAAAAAGATGAGCAAGTCTGATGATAATCAGACTGCTACGGTCTATCTGCTCGATACGCCGAAGGACATTGAAAAGAAAATTAAACGTGCCCAGACGGACAGTGATAACGCCGTTCGGTATGATGCCGCCGCAAAACCGGGCATTTCCAACCTCATGGACATATATGCCGCCGTAACGGAGAAACGCCATGAGGATATTGAACGGGAATTTGCCGGGCAAGGCTACGGCAGCTTCAAAAAAGCTGTTGCTGAAGCCGTTATTTCCGTATTGGAGCCGATTCAGCAACGGTATGAAGAATTGATCGGCGCGCCCGAACTGGATGATATTCTCACGAAGGGCGCTGAAAAGGCGCATGCCGAAGCGGGTAAAACGTACGAAAAAGTTATTCGCGCCATGGGCCTGTATCGTTGAGGAGTCTGATTATGAGTCATTTTTTTGCCATGCTCAGCCGCATGAAATACATTCGCAGATGGGGGCTCATGCGCAACACGCAGGAAGAAAATATTCAGGAGCATACCTTGCAGACGGCCATGATTGCCTACCATCTCTGCGTCCTCCGCAACGTCCGCTTCGGCGGTACGGTCGATCCGCAACGGGCGGCGGTCCTTGCCATGTACCATGATGTGACGGAAATATTTACGGGCGATATGCCGACGCCGGTTAAGTATTTTACGCCCCTTATGAGAGAAACGTACGGCCGGGCGGAACGCCTCGCCGGTGAACGGCTCGTCGCATCCCTGCCGGAGGATCTGCAGTCCGCCTATGCGCCGCTCATCCTGGCCGGCGAAGATGATCCCGTCTGGCCTTTCGTCAAAGCGGCCGACACGCTCAGCGCCTACCTGAAATGCCTCCAGGAAAAACATGCCGGCAATACGGAGTTCGATAAAGCCTACGGAACCATCGGGAAAAAACTTCGTGACCTGCACATGCCCGAAGTGGATGTCTTTATGGAGGAGTATGCGCCGGCTTTCCTTTTATCACTGGATGAAATGGATTTCTGACAATATTGTGTATAAACGGGAATCGACCCGGTTATAGGGAATAGTGTATAATATAGAAAAAAAGGGAGTCGATTTATACAGCTCCCTTGCTTTTATATACGCCTGATGACGAAAATGAGGTGAACTATGAACAGGATATGGAAGGCAGGTATAGCGGCGGTTCTCCTGTACGCCGTTGTCTTTTTCTGTGCCGCCCTGCCGGTTAACGCAGCCGATACGGTGCGCGTTGTCCGCATTTCCGGTGAAATCGACGCCGCCGGGACCGCCCTTGTGCGGCGCAGCCTGCAGGCGGCCGAAGATGCCGGCAATACGGCCTTTATAGTCGAAATCAATACGCTCGGCGGCGAAGTGGACAGCGCTTTAAAGATTCGTGATATGTTACAACAGACGAATATACCTACCATTGCCTATGTTACGTCCCGCGCCTGGTCGGCGGGGGCGCTCATCGCGCTGTCGTGCCGTCACCTCGTCATGGCACCGGGCAGCAGCATCGGCGCGGCCGAGCCGATACCGGCAACGGAGAAAAATATAGCCGCTTTAAAGGCGGAATTCAGTGCCGCGGCGACGGCAACGGGAAAGAACCCGCGTCTTGCCGAAGCGATGGTCGATAAGACGATGGGCTATTACGGCTATGCCGATGAGGGACAGATCCTGGCCCTCTCCGATGTACAGGCGAAGACGGTCAATCTTTCCGACGGTACGGCCGCTTCGGAAGAAGCGGTTCTCGGCCTTTACAGCCTCGGCGATGCGGTTATCGTCAGCGATGAATTGGAAGCGCGCGATATGTTTATGGGGATCCTGCAGAGCCGGGTCGTTCGCGTTCTCTTGGTGGCGCTCATCTTCAGCGCTCTCGTCGTTGAAATCAAGATGGGCGGCATCGGCGCCGGTCTCGGCGTGGCTGTCCTCATGGGCCTTCTGCTCCTTGGCGGCGGCGACGAATCGTGGCTTGATTCGCTGAAGCTTTTAGCTCTCTTTGTCCTCGGGGCCGTCTTCATCGGTATCGAACTGGTTACTCCGGCAGTGGGCGTTTTCGGGCTGGCCGGGGTGGTCATGGTCTTCGGCAGTCTCTTTTTTATGCTGGGCGCCGATGTGCAGGCCGTCTATATTCTTGCGGGCGGCATCGCCGTTGCGGCCGTCCTTTTCGCCGTCCTCGGCAAACGCCTGCCGAAGAGCCGGTTTCTTGCCGGAGTCACCTTGAAGGACAGGTCGACGCGGGAACGGGGATATTCGTCGCAGGAAGACAAGTCGGAGTATGTGGGCCGGCGGGGCAGGACGATTACGATTCTCCGTCCGTCCGGTACGGTCCGTATCGGACGGGAAAGGGTCGACGCCGTTTCGCACGGCGATTTTATTGACAAAGACACGGACATCCGTGTGGTTCAGGTGGAAGGTACACGGGTTATCGTTGAGCCCGTTATCAAAGAATAAAACTCCGGGAGGTTGAAAGTATGGTAAGTTTAGTAATAGTACCGGTCGTCTTTATTATTGCGGCCATCGTGATCGTTTCTCTGTTCCTGCATTTTGTGCCCGTCGGACTCTGGATTTCCGCCAGGGCGGCAGGCGTAAATGTCGGTATTTTTAATCTCATCGGCATGCGGCTTCGCCGTGTTGTCCCGTCGAAGATCATTTTGCCTCTGGTCAAAGCCAATAAGGCGGGTTTGGACGTCAATGCCAACCAGCTGGAAGCGCATTATCTTGCCGGCGGCGACGTTGACCGCGTTGTCGACGCTCTCATTGCGGCGCACCGCGCGACGATGTCCCTCACCTTTGAGCGGGCCGCCGCCATCGATCTTGCCGGCCGTGACGTTCTCGAAGCCGTGCAGATGAGCGTCAACCCCAAGGTAATTGAAACGCCCTTTATTTCCGCTGTCGCGCAGAACGGCATTGAATTGAAGGTGCGTGCCCGCGTTACCGTGCGGGCCAATATTGACCGCCTCGTCGGCGGCGCCGGGGAGGCGACGGTTATCGCCCGCGTCGGTGAAGGGATTGTCACGAGTGTCGGCTCTGCCGGCGACCATTCGCAGGTGCTGGAAAATCCTGATGAAATTTCCAAGACGGTCCTGAACAAAGGCCTTGACGCGGGTACGGCCTTTGAAATTCTCTCCATCGATATTGCCGATGTCGACGTAGGCCGTAACATCGGCGCCCGTCTTCAGACGGATCAGGCCGAAGCGGACAAGCGCATCGCCCAGGCCAAGGCGGAAGAACGCCGTGCCATGGCGGTGGCCAAGGAACAGGAAATGCATGCGTACACGCAGGAGATGCAGGCGAAGGTTGTCGAAGCGCAGGCGGAAGTTCCTCTGGCTATGGCCCAGGCTTTCCGCGACGGCAATCTGGGGGTTATGGATTACTACAACATGAGCAATATCCAGGCCGATACGAAAATGCGCAAAGCCGTTGCGGCAGCAGGCATGCCGGATGCCGTCGGCATTGAAGATAATGAAGTGAAGCCGACGGATGCGGATGACAAGTAGGTGCCTTTATGGAAAAAGTTATACCTATACTGATCATACTGGCCATATCCGTATTCAGCGAGGTCTCCCGTAAACGGCGGAATTATCGGAACAGGCGGCCGCAACCTCGCCGTGATGAGTATCCGGTGACGCCCGGCGGGCAGGGCCGGAACGGGACGGGTGAAAATTCATATGATAAAGTGCCGCTCGGCCGGATCGAAGTACAGCCCCAGATGGAACGGGAGATCCCCGATGCGCCGCCTGTGCAGCAGGCAACGCCTGTTGCTCCTGCCGGATACGCCGCCCGGCCGGGCGTACCGGCTAAGGGCCGGGCCGGGCTTACGCTGCGGCAGCGCCGTTTACAGGCAGGCCTCATCTGGTCCGAACTGTGGCAGCCGCCGTTGGCGTATAGAAAGAGAAGACGGTAGATGATAACGGAAACAAGTATAAAAATCGGGCATATACCGTGCCTCGCCGTCACGCCGTCCGATACGGTAAAGGCCGTCATACTCTTTTATCACGGCTGGTCGTCGTCAAAAGAAGCCCAGTCTTTGCGGGCGCGTATCCTGGCAGCCTGCGGCTATGCCGTCATTGTTCCCGACGCGCTTCGGCACGGAGAGCGGGGCCATGCCGATTATACTGATGAGTTGTCGTACGCTCTTTTTTGGGAAGCCGTCCTCACAAGCCTTGCCGAAGCGTCGCAGCTCGCGGCATACGCTCAAACGAAGTGGCCCGGTGTTAAACGGTTTGCAGCCGGACACTCCATGGGCGGCATCACGGCGCTCGGCGTCGTCACGGCGGAGGAAGATATTGCCGGCGCCGTGTCTATGAACGGTTCCGGCTGGTGGAACGAGTCGGACCGCCGTTTCCGGGCGGCGTGGAAAATCCCGTGGCGGCCCTTTTTTGCAGAAATGATCGGACGCATTAATCGTGCCGACCCGTATAACCGGCCCGAAGCGCTGCGCCGTAAATCCGTCCTTTTATTGAACGGCGGCGCCGATGATGTCGTCGACAACGCGGCCCAGGCCATGTATGCCGACCGCCTGAGCTCCGAACACATTGATGCGGAGCATATCGTTTACGACGGGTTGGGGCACTTTGTCACCACCAACATGATGGGCGACGCCGTCGCGTGGTTGGACCGGCACATATGAAAAAAGCTGTATTTCCATGTTCCTTCACATGGAAATACAGCTTTATATTTTGTTATAGATCCGTCGCTGCCGCGAAATCCAGCCCCTTATCGGTGGCATAGTAGGTTGCGGGCTTTTCCCCTTTTTCTATATAGCCGTTTTCGAGCATCTCACGCAGGAGCGCTTCGTCTGCGGCAGCCGGCGCAAACATCTCTGCCGCCGTGTCTTCTTCCCGCTCTACTGCGGCAATGGCCGCCGCCATGATTTCTCCTTTCGCCGGTGCCTTGCCGACAGCGTAGATGCGCGGCAGGGCCGTAGGGTAATCTTTACGGGAAAGAAGAAAGAATTGTCCCAGTGCGACAGCCTGGCTGAGTTCGTTTTCCGCCTCCGTTTCAAAGCCCGCTTCCGTACAGATGCCGGCTAGGGAATTCGAATTGAAATCATAAAGCTCCTTTGCCGTTTCCAGGAGATCCACATAACGGAGGGATTCGGGATGAATGCCGTAAACGGCCAGGGAATGAAGGATACAGCCGATGACGTACGGCGCGTTATGAGCGACGATAATCGTGTCTTCAAAGACTCTGTTCATACCGGCCTGCCAATATTCACCGAAAGTATCGGCCTTGGCCAGTACCTGCCACGAAACGTCCGGATCCGTTACGCAGGTGAGATCGTTTTCGGGCGGTTGGATATAGAAATAGTTGCGGTCCGTAATTTCGCCTTTTTCGAATTCGGCATAGCCGATTTTATAGACGGAATAGGGCTGCTTTGTTGCCTGTGACAGAGAAACGGCGACAAATCGTGCGGGGAAGCGGTGCGTATAGCCCTTTATGTCGACGGGGTAGCAAATATAGCCGTTTCGCGGCTGCACGTCGTATTTATGCAGGTTTTCGACGTGCATATGTTTCCGCCCGGATAAGGAGTTATCCCGTTTTTCCTGCCGCGCTTTTTTTTTGATTGTCGTATAAAGAGAATACAGGACGGCCAGGACGAAAATTGCCGTTAAAACGGCGCCGCCCGTATGCAGTAATGAGTCCATGAGGTTACAGCCCTTTCCCGGAAGTGTTGGGTAATGCCCGTATAATACAGACGTTAATCTGTCTCTTATACACATCTGACGCTGCCGACGAACTCTAGGG
>OWJB01000770.1_pt1 | contig 14574 bp, 11 predicted proteins | sample 1732861 | NCBI WGS metagenome assembly OWJB01 (sample SAMN05065762, study PRJEB22554) | human gut metagenome | biome: ENVO:2100002; feature: ENVO:00000062; material: ENVO:00002003 | host: Homo sapiens | place: USA
GTCAAGACGACGCCCTCTCACGGCGTAAACCCGGGTTCGATTCCCGGACAGGTCACTGGAAAGAGATTCGAGATTCGGGTCTCTTTTTTATTTTCTTCATTCTTGACCTTTCACCAAATCATGTAAACTATAACTGAATTTTGCCGATGCTCCGCATTCCAGATCGGCAAAATACGCTTTTCTACCGTATCGAACAGGATTTTCTGTCCAGAAAATTCCTGCCTGCAAATAGTAACTCTCCTTTTTTCTTCTTCATATACTGCAATATAGCCAATATGAAAAGGGGTATCTTTTTATGGAAACATACAACTACGATGCAGCAGCAGTGCCTGAGGGGGATGCTGACACGACTCCGGCGGCGGCACCGGAGACGGATGCGGCAGCAGCTGGAACCAGTGATACGGCACAGTCTGGATTTAATTCTCAGCCTCCTGTTATCTTAACATATCCGGACAGCTCATCCGATGATCTTCAGGTATCTCCGGGCTTCGGACCATACGGGGATGTGATGCCCAGCCTGCCGTCCAATAATCATGGCAGCCCGAACACCGGTGGCTGCATAAACTGCGGCGGTTCCAACTGGAAGCCATCTACAAATGGCGCGCTCTGGACCTGGGGCATTCTCTCGCCGTTCTTTTCCACCTCATCGGAGATCGCGCACCTGCGTTTCTACAATGCCGCCTCCATCCGAGAACCGATCGATATCTACCTGAACGGACGTCTGGTCGTATCCGATCTGGATTACATGAATTATACGCGCTACATGCATATCATCCCCGGCATCTACCAGCTGACCGTCTACCGCCGGACCAATCCGGGATTCGCCATCGTCAACACGAATATCCGGCTTCGCAGCGGTTATAGCTACACGCTGGCGGTTCTGGGTACTTTTAATGATTTTTCGGTGCAGATGCTCAACGCCTGATCGCTTTTATTTGAGAAAAGCTTCTTCACGCGAGTGCACATCCCGCGGAGCGTTTTTTTCATAGGACGTAATTTCCTATGAAAAAAGAGACCGCCACGTTCACGCGTGCGGTCTCTCTTCCGTGTCCTCTGCAATTATAAATTTATGATGAGAATATAACTGTCCGAATCTTAAACAGCCATCTATTTTTCCGGCTCATCTGTCCGGTTTGCTTCCTCGATCTTTGCCAGATGCGCGGCTGCAAATTCTTTGATTGCCTCAAAACTCTGCGGGCTGATCACATGTTCAATGCGGCAGGCATCTTCCACTGCCACCTCTCTTGGCACATCCAATGCTACCAAAAGCTTTGTCAGTAATGTATGACGCTCATAAATCATCTCCGCGATCTTCCGTCCCGACGGCTCCAGAGTGATATATCCCTCATGATCCATCGAAATATAACCGTTTTCACGAAGATTCTTCATCGCAACGCTGACGCTTGGTTTTGAATACCCCAGCTCATTGACTACATCGATCGAACGGATCATCGGCTTGCGATAGCTTAACATAAGAATCGTTTCCAGATAATCCTCTGCTGACTGTTGTATTTTCAAAGTGATTCCCTCCAAACTTCTAACACATAACCGGCCTGGCTTCGTGCCTTCCCGTCTCCCGCAGAATAGTCTTCCCAAACTGCCGACCAGTTACCATAATACTATATACTAGAATACCATATTTGGAAGAATATTTCAAACCATATCGAAATCAATCTATCGTTTCCAGAAACCGACGGAGTTACTGTTCACGCATATGTGCCCAGTAACGGAATTTGCCGTGGCTTCGCATTTAAATACGGCAGCAAGCTGCACAGTGTTCCTGCAAAATTTCTTCCAACGCGGTTTTGCTGCTGGTGTGGCAGCGGACAACTTCTGTCCGGCTTCCCTTTGCACCATCAACCGCCGTCCGAATCATTTTATGGGAAACGGTGCTTGTAAAGAGTACAAGCAGATCCGGCGCTCCGATCTGTTTGCCGAAATCCGCCGTCATCTGTGTAAATACCTTTGCCTTACAGTTAAATGATTTGCAGATTTTCACGTACTGGCTGACCATGCGGTCATGACCACCTACAATTACAACACTCATATTTTATCCTCCGAAAGTTAGTTCTGTCTAACTACTGATGAAGTTAGTATACACTAACTTATCTTGTTTGTCCAGAGGAAAATTGAAATTCATAGAAATAAACGTACCGTTTTTCCTATTCCAGCTTTATACACCTCCAATCCTGATATCACTATATCAAACACCCAATCCGTTTCGCACAGAAATCCCATTTTCTGATACACATCCCAACGGCTCATCGACGCCTGTTCTGCACTTTATTAAAATAAATGGCACACCGCATTCTCATCACTAAAGTAACGAGAATGCGGTGTGCCATTTTTCAATTCTTTACTGCCCAATCTCCGCCGCCGGACCCACTGCCGGTTCCTGCGCCGGACCGTGTCCTGGTCCGATGTCGCTGCCCGGTCCTGCCGGCACGATCGTCGTGCTAGATTCTGCCGGTTCTTCAACTGTCTCGGCAGTTGTTTCCGGCACCACCGCCGGGGCTGAATACCGTTTTCCTGCCGTACCCGTCTTGTAGATCCGCTGTATCCGCTCTTTGATGGATTCGCTCTTGATCTGCTCGATCTTGGCGCTGGCGTCTTCTTTTAACTCCTTGCTGCTGCGACCGGAATCGCCGCTCTTTGCAGACTCCAGAAGCTTCGCCACCTCATCCGAGAGCAAATGATCCCTTCTGAAATTCGCCGCGTTATATCCGCTGGTTGTGATTTCAAATGCATCCGGATGACCTGCCAGATAGGTTCCTTCTCCGCGTCCATTGTCCGTCTCCGGGGTATCAAAGGACGCCGCCGGAAGCCCCTCTACCATCTTTTCCATCGCATTTTTCCAGATCTTCGCCGGATACGTGCCGCCGTACAGGCTGGAAAGTGTCTTCTGCTGGTCGTAGCCAACCCAGACCGTCATCGTATAATATGGCGTCATGCCGCAGAACCAGCCGTCACGGCTGCCGTTGGTCGTACCGGTCTTTCCGGCCGCCTCTATATTGCCGCTCCAACCCATCGACGCCGCCGTACCTTTTGTGACAACTCCCTTTAAAATATCGGTCATCAGCACGGCGCTGCTCTCCTGGTAAACCTGAACCGATTCATAATCTTCAAAAATATCTTTGCCCTGGTTATTAATCATCTTGATAATACAGGTCGGTTCGCGGTACTGTCCCCGGTCTGACAGCGCCGCATAAGCGCCCGCCATCTCCTCGGTCGTCATACCGGTGGTAAAGCCGCCCAGGGAGGTCGCCGGATAATAGTCCGCCGCCTGCACGCTCGCGAAGCGCATCTGGGTTAAATATGCCATGCCGACATCCGGTGTGATATCATCATAGATATACCATGCCACACCATTTTTACTTCGCTCGACCGCATTTCGAAGCACCAGCCTCTCGCCGGAAAGGGACTTCACATCCACGCCCTTCTGCTTCGCCGCGTCAATATTGATATTCGGAATCTTTGTTTCCGATGTGTAACCATTTTCCAGTGCCGGTGTATACACGATCAACGGTTTGATAGAACTTCCCGGCTGTCTCGGGCTCTGGAACGCACGGTTTAATGTGTAGGTATCCGTCTCCTGACTGCGTCCACCCACAATCGCCACGACGCGGTTCGTCTTGTTGTCAATAACGGTGGACGCGCCTTGCAGCTTGTAAACGCCGTTTTCGGATGTATTGCCATCAAAGGACAGAACTCCATCTAATGCATCCTGCAGGATCGTCTGCTTGTCCGGATCCAACGAGGTATAAAGGTTATAGCCGCCCGTGTAGAGCGCATCGCGCTCCTGGTTGTACACCTCGTTGTAATTGGCATTGTACTCTTTGTAAGCCTCGTCGCTGCGGAATCCATACTGGAATTCAAAGCCGTCACGGCGCATCAGATAGCGAATCGCACAGTCGATCGCATACGTCGTCTCATAGTTGTGCAGCGGCACTCTCTGGCGGTTGACCGTGATCTCCTCCGCCTTTGCCTCTTTGCACGCTTTCTCCGTAATAAATCCCATACTCAGCATGTCTTCCAGAATCTTATCGCGGCGTGTCAGCGCATTTTCCGGATGACGGTACGGGTTGTAATACATCGGCGAGTTCGGAATCGCACACAAATATGCCGTCTGGCTCAAGGACAGTTCATCCGCATCCTTGCCAAAATAACCCCTTGCAGCCGCCTGAAGCCCGTAGTACGTGTTCGCGAAGCTGATATCATTGATATAGAACTCCATAATCTGCTCTTTGGTGTATTTCTTCGTCAGATCTAAGGAAATCAGCATCTCCTTGATCTTCCGCTCCATCGACACCTCGCGGGTCAGAAAACGGTTTCTCGCTAACTGCTGGGTGATCGTACTCGCGCCGTGCTTTTCTGCTCCCTCAGTCAAAAAGTAATTGATTGCGACACGGAAAATACCTTTTATATCAATGCCTGGATTTTCCCAGAACGTCCGATCCTCGATCGCCACAAATGCGTTGACTGCATTTTGCGGTATCTGGTCATACGTCAAATAACTGGAATCCTCGTCTCCCGTCAGCTTCGCCAGCACATTACCGTTGGAATCATAAATATAACTTGCCTCCTGCAAACGGAACGTATCCGGCGTACTGTTTTCCACCACTCCCTCTATCTGGCTTTTATAGTCCTCATAGAGCGGAATCAGCTTATATGCGCCAAATCCGGCACCGCCAATCACCAGCAGTACCAGACACACCAGAAGCGTCTTGAACATGGTTCCAAAGATCCTTGCCATCGCATGGAACACGATCTGCCCACCGCTCCGGCTGTTATTTTTGCCCGCTTTCTTTTGCTTGCCGACATCGATTTTCCCGCTTTTCTTTGCGGTGCCCCGCCTGCCCGAAGATCGTGCGGATGAAGCTGCCGGCTTCTTTCGAACGCCGAAGGCGTCCTCTCTCGTCTGTTTCTCCCTCATCTCTTCCCTCATCTTCCTATGTATCTATGGTTGCTTCCATTCTATTTTCATGCGGCACCTTAGACTTCAAAAATGCCTGTCTGCGGACAGCAACTTTTTATACTTTTCTGACAAAATCAGCTTGGACTCCATTTTATTATAAGTTTTTTTGTCCAAAAGAACAAGCCTGTTTTCGAAATCTGCTCAATCTCCTGCCGCGTGTTACTGTTCGCTCATATGTGCCCAGTAACGGAATTTGCCGCGGCTTCAAAAATACCTATCTGTAAACTGCATTTTCGCTGTATCAACGCCGTTTCCGAAGAAGAAATGCTAGAAGTTCATGCACTAACAGCGGCGTGGCGGATAACAGGAGAAGCGCCAGCCACTCTGCCGGGTGCAGCCGCACCGTGTGAAGGAGTTTCATCAAAAAAGGAATCTCCGTCACTGCAACCTGCATCAGAATCCCCACAAGGACTGCCGCAAGCATCAGCGGATTTTTCCCAAGACTGCGTGAAAATGCCGAGCCCGTAAGCGAGCGCATGCCGACCGCATGAAAGAGCTCCGACAGCCCCAGAACGGTAAATGCATACGTCTGTGCCCGCAAAAGCTCCTGTCTGCTGAAAAATGCCCCCAGCGTGACCGCTGCAATCAGAGACCCGTAAAATACCATGCAGAACCACCCGCCTCCGGCAAACAGCGAATCGCCCGTCCGGCGCGGCGGCTGACGCATCAAGTTCTCCCGGTCGTTTCCATCCATGCCGAGTGCCAGCGCCGGAAGCGAGTCCGTAATCAGATTGATCCAAAGGATGTGCCCGGCTCCCAGCGGCGCCGGTATTCCGATAGCAACGGCGGCAAACATGGTTAAAATCTCCCCCAGATTGGAGGAAAGCAGAAACAGTATAGATTTTCGTATATTTTCATAGATGCCGCGCCCTTCCTCAATTGCCCTCTCGATCGTCGCAAAATTATCATCCGTCAAAATCATATCCGCCGCCTGCCGCGCCACATCGGTGCCGCCTTTTCCCATCGCGATCCCGATATCGGCTGATTTAAGCGCCGGCGCATCATTTACGCCGTCCCCGGTCATCGCCGTCACGCACCCGGCGCGTTTTAAAGCCCGCACAATCCGGACTTTATGTTCCGGCGATACCCGTGCAAAGACTGATACAGAACCGATTCGTTCCTCCAGAGCTCCCTCATCCAGCGTTTCCAGCTGCGCCCCCGTCATGCATTCTTCCCGCCGTTTGGCAATCCCCAGCTGTCTGGCGATCGCAAGCGCCGTATCTGCATGATCTCCAGTGATCATGACCGTCCGCACAGATGCCCTGCGAAATGCCTCAACTGCCCCGGCTGCTGCCTCCCTCGGCGGATCCATCATGCCTGCCAGACCCAGAAATATCAGGTTCTGCTCCAGCTGTCCCACCTGTTTCTCCCACTTTCCATCCGGCATTTTTCCTGTTTGAAGCTCCCTATACGCCCCCGCGAGTACTCGCAGGGCACGCGCGGACATATGCGTGATCTCCGCCTCAATCTCTGTCCTCCTCTCCCTGGTCAGCGGCACAATTTTGTCCTCTTCCATCTCATAACGACACCTTTTAAGAATCACATCCGGTGCCCCTTTTACACAAGAAATCCAGTTTTCTCCCTGCTCATGCACCGTCGTCATTCTCTTCCGATCCGAATCAAAGGGAATCTCCCCTTTCCGCGGATATCTCCGACGCAGATGCTCCGGAGAAACACCACAGTTTTCACAAAATCCGTACAGCGCCCGCTCGGTGGCATCCCCCACCGTCTCCCCGGCATCGCTGCACAGCGCAAATACCTCCAGAAGCCGTTTTCCCACTTCTCTTTCCTTAGAGCGTGCCAATTCCTGTTCCGTATACTCCTGTCGATTTACATAACATGTCGTCACCGTCATCTCATTTTTCGTCAGCGTCCCCGTTTTATCTGAGCAGACCACGCTGACTGCCCCCAGTGTTTCCACGGACGGAAGACGGCGCACGATCGTGCCAGCCCGCGCCATTTTCGTCACTCCCAGCGCCAGCACAATCGTCACCGTCGTCGGAAGCCCCTCTGGCACGGCAGCTACCGCCAGGGAAATCGCGGTGAGCAGCATTTCCATCACGTCGCGCTTCTGCCAGACGGCGAGGGCAAATAATAAAACGCACAGCCCGATCGTAAGAATACTCAATAGTTTCCCCAGATCCGACAGCCTTTTTTGCAACGGTGTCTCCTCCTCCGGCGCCTCGCGGATCAGAGAGGCAATCCGCCCTACCTCCGTATTCATGCCGGTGGCGATGACAATTCCCTTTCCCCGCCCTGCCGTCACGTAAGAAGTCATAAATGTCTCATTTTTACGCTCTGCCACCGGAAGCGCACCGGCGGCTAAAAAATGGCTGTTTTTCTCAACCGCCCGCGATTCGCCGGTCAGCGCTGATTCTTCTGCCCGCATTTCAGCCGTCTCGGTAAGACGCAGGTCGGCTGGAACCTGCCGCCCGGCATCGAGCACGACCAGATCCCCCGGCACCAGCTCCCGCGCGGCAATCTCCCGCTCTTTTCCTTCCCGGATCACAACCGCCTCCAGCTGCGTCATCCGTTTTAAGGATTCGAGCGCTTTCTCCGCCTTCCCCTCCTGAATCACGCCCACCGTGGCATTTAATACGACAACCGCCAGAATTACCCCCGCATCGCCGTACTCGCCCAAAAGCAGGGAGATCCCGGCTGCCGCAAACAACACAAAAATCAGGGAGTCGCAAAGCTGTGCCCCGATGCGCACAATCAGACTCCGCGGTGGTGCTTCCCGCAGCTCATTTTCCCCATAATGGCGCTGCCGCACCTCCACTTCCGCTGCCGATAAGCCTGTCCGCAAATCGACCGAAAACTCCCTGCACACCTCTTCCACCGTCCGGTTCTCATACATGCGCATTTCCCCCTTTTTCTCTCCCTGTTCTGTACTTTTCACAGACTGCATTTATTCATATGCGGAAAATAGGGGGGATTAGAACTGAATGGTTGGAATAAAGAAATGGAAAGCATAGTCCTGTTTGATGTTCAAATGGCATCGGAACTCTTATTGTTTCGATGCCATTCTATAAATTCTATGATTTAATTTTATCGTTCTGTTTCTGTCACATACCTTACACCTGTGGTTCCGGCTCCTGCGTCTGCGCGGCCGGTTTGCGCTCCATCGGCATATAACCTTCTTTCTTCCGCTGTATCGGCTGTACAGGCACCGTTGCTGCCGTATCCCGGAACGCCGGGAGGCTGCCTGTCTCCATGTGAGCGCGGAACGGAAGTTCGCCCTGCGCCGGCTCTCTCACGACCTCATTTTTCTCCACTTCTGGTCGTTCTCCTCTGCGCAGTGAACGGCGCTCAAACCGCTCCCTCCTTCCAGAAGCCGGGCGGTCTTCCCGTTTCTCATTTTCCGGCACCGCGCGGTTTCCGCTGCGTCTGTCCGCTGCTCTCTCGGCTCCTGAAACACGATCTGCCCTCTCTCTCTCTGAGCAAGCTTTCTCTCTGCCCTGCGTGCGCTCGGTATTCCCCTCTGCAGCACGATCCGCTGCACGGTTCCGATAGCTTCTCTCCGATCGTTCCGGTCTGTCACTGCCAGACGGACGTTCTTGTGCGCTGCGCTCCTGTTCCGGCTTTTCGGCTTTTTCCGGTGTTTCCAGACGTGTTCCCCTATTCGGACCACTTACGCCTCTTGGCGCCTGTGTCCGCTCCGAAAGAGGTCGAACCTGCATCTTATTTTTCTTTTCCTTCTCCCGGAAGCTTTTAAGTACGATCGCCGCCGAATACTGGTACGCATAGATACAGCTTTTCATCAGTTCCTGCTCTTCCTCCGTCTTGCAGGAACTCAAGAGCATCTCTTCCTCTTCTTTTTCCAGATATGCCTCTCCGTTCGTATCGCGTTCCTTTACCGGCTTGTAGATCCGGTATTTCTTGTAATACGGCGGACATGGAAACTGCTTATTCTTAACTGGTTCCGGTACAATCCGCAGTTTGTAGGTATCGGACATGCGCGCCAGAACATTATGTATTTTCTCACAATTCTCTCTCGTATTTGTCTCCCGCGCCGGGATACAAAGTAAATAATCCATCTATTTTCCCTCACATCTATCAAACGATCCTTTTCAAAATCGTTTTCTTCTCAAATTTTCTACATTTACGCCAATCTTTATTGTATCATGTCAGAGAAAAACGGGCAAGTGAAAAAGAATGTGCCTCACGACAATTTCCTGTTACACAAAAAAAGGCTGCCACACGAATGCCAAACGAACGTTTTCCGTCCGGGGCCTTCTGTTTGTGACAGCCTGTCTTCCTTTATCTAACGCAGCCATATTTACCTGCGTGTTACTGTTCACGCATACGTGTCCAGTAACACCTGCGTTCCTCAGTTTCTTACACCATCCAGTCTTTCAGCACGCCGTGATCGCGCAGCAGCTTTCCAATCACCGTCTTGTCAAGCTTCCGGAGAATCGGCTTTTTGAGTGCTTCAAGCGGCATCGGCAGCTTCATTTCCAGCGGCGATCTGCCGTCCATCAACTTGACCGTGCTGTCCAGAAGCTCGCGGATATCGTAGACACTTCCCCATACCTCCGGTACGCCGCGGTCTACGCCGCACAAGCCATACACCGCTTCCATCGCGGTGCGGACGGAATACTCGGTCGTGAAAATAGTATCACGCGGGGTCTCCGCAAACTGCCCCAGAAATGCCGCATTGACACATCCATCCGGGATAACGTCCGGGCGGTCTCCGGCACGCCGCGGCATAAAGAATGCTGTAATATACGGCATCATCGTCGGCGTACAGTTCGCGTGGTTCTCAGCCAGTTCCTCGATCTGATCCTCCGGGATTCCGAGATGGTACAGCCATTCTTCGGTGATCTCCTTGCCCGTGCAGGCGCGCATCGGCTTCTTCACATAATCGCCCGGTACATCCGTAAATAAACTGTATACCCAGACGCAGATCTCGTCCTTATCCTGCGCTTTGAACTGTCCCTGACGGTTGATCGTCCAGCTGAGCAGCCAGCTTGAATCACGGCAGCTCACGATACCGCCTGTTACGACGCGTCCACTTCTCGGATCCCTGCGGCAAATCTTGCGGATCTGGGAAATGATTGTCTCATCCGAAGTCGTGACCGTCGCAGACTCCCAGTTCGTCTTCTGGATATCCGAGCAGAATTTCTCTGGATGTCCAAATGCCGGATCCTGCGCAGCAATCTGACGCCACAGACTCCAGCAGCCGCTGGTACGCACTTCCGCACCTTCTACCGGTGCCTGATTCTGGTCGCCGTAGATCGTTCCCTCAGTACAGCTTCCGTTCGTAATAAAGACAAAATCATCCTCGGTCAACGTGATTTCCTTCTTCTCGCCGCCCTTCACGCACTCGATCGCCTTCGCAACCTTTTTCTCACCCCGGATGTCAAACCGCACATTCGTAACCTCGGTGCCAAACTGGATCTGGACGCCTGCCGCCTCCAGATATTTCTGCATCGGCAGAATCAGCGACTCATACTGGTTGTAACGCGTAAATTTGAGTGCCGAGAAATCCGGAAGTCCGCCGATGTGGTGGATAAAGCGCTGGAAATACCGTTTCATCTCCAATGCACTGTGCCAATTTTCAAACGCAAACATTGTTCTCCAGTACAGCCAGAAATCCGAATCAAACACCTCATTATCAAACACATCCTCAATGGATTTGTCATACAGATCCTCATCCTTCGTGAAGAACAGCTTCATGATCTCCATGCTGCCTTTCTGGCTCAATCGGAATTTGCCGTCCGTGTGTGCGTCCTCGCCTCGATTGACCGTCGCACGACAGAGCGAGTAGTTCGGATCGTGTTTATTCAGCCAGTAATATTCATCGAGAACTGATGCCCCCGGCACCTCCAGGGACGGGATGCTGCGGAACAGATCCCACAGGCACTCAAAATGATCCTCCATCTCGCGGCCGCCGCGCATCACATATCCACGGGTCGGATCCTGAATACCGTCACATGCACCACCAGCTACCTCCATCGCCTCCAGAATATGGATATTTTCTCCCGGCATCTGTGCGTCTCTCACAAGAAAACACGCCGCCGCCAGAGAAGCCAAGCCACTTCCGACGATATAAGCCGATTTGCCCTCGATTCCCGCCGGTTTCTCCGGGCGCGCAAACGCCTCATAATTTCCCTTCGAATAATAAATTCCCTTGCTGTTTTTCTCCTGGCTGCCGCGTTCCGTATTCCGGTAATCCGAAGCCGACTTAACCACTTTTCCTGCCTTTTTCCGCTTCGACGCCGCTGCCGCCAGCCCCGCTCCAACTGCCAGTGCCGATACCGCACCCGCTTTCCATGCTTTCTTATTCATGTCCTGATCGCCCCTACCTTTCTTCAACTTTCAAACCACTTCTTTTTACATTACCCCGATATCTAGTTTTTAATACTATCTAATAGTAGTTTGATAGTAAAACTTTTTTGGAGAAAAGTCAAGGGCATCCGCATTTTCCCCTTATAAACCCGAATTAAACGTAAGCGCTGAATAGGTTCTTTCCACACTTAGTTGATTTCACAGCGAAATTGTTCATGAAGCAGTACTTTTGCCTTCAATAATTCAAAACTATTTCTGCCATACATAATACGTTTTATTACTTTGAGTTTATTAACGCTTCCCTCTGCCAAACCATTATTATATTGCATGGCAATTCCATTTTTCACAGCAACAATATCCTGTCTTATACCATTCACATATGTTTGCAACTCAGGAATATTAAATTTCTCCAGTTTAACAAGCCATGCGTCTAGCTTTTCTTCATGCTTTGAATATATAATTTCATAAAATTCCTTTATGGTCACATAAAGGTCGGCAATCACTGGGTATGATTTTAAAACTTGTTCATATTGTTCTTGACTGATTGTTTTCACATCGTTCAACCCTTTATATATTAATTGCGTTAGCGATCGGCGTTGTACGTATTCTTTCGGCTGATAATCAGAACAAGCATCTTCTTTTTGAGCGGTCACGCAACGAATTCTTTCTTTTTGAATAAACATTCTTAAAGAAGCAACTGACCCATCATACCCTTTTTCACTGATTATTTTGTGTATACAAGGGTATGTCATGCCTTCGGCTCTCTTTGTTTGTGCAAATCGAACTCTGTCAACATGATTCCGTTGATCAATAAGTTTCACATGTTCTTTGCTATTTATACTAACTGCAGGTATTTCAAGTCGAGCCGGAAACTCTCTGATTTTATATTTTGTCATTGCCTCCGTGAGTCCTTTTATTATATGAAATCTGTCACTTACCTGAACTACACCTGGATGGAATTTTTCGGCAGTGAGCAATACGGTGGATTATTCATCGCTTACGAAAGAACATCCCCTACCACAGTTCGTTCTTTCTCTCAATAACATATGCGTTTGAATATTCCGTAAATATTTCATTAGTTATATAGGATTCCATATTTGCGTTTATTAACCGCACCACGGTGCTGTAATCCCTATTCAATTCCACTTCTGGAAGAATAAGGTTCAGTGACGATACTTCTTCCCCAACATAATTACGTACTCTATTCCAATATTCCGGTTGTGATGTAAATTGATCACAGGAAATAACTGCCCATTTGCTTATTTTTTCAGCCTTAGGCAATAAAATATTCGATGGCATAAAAACTCTCATTTGCTTATTTCCGTTCTCAAATTCCATCTACTTAATCTCCTTTCTCAGCACTGCAAGCAATTTATTATTATCTTCTGTATTTCTAATAGCCACACGCAAATATTGTCTATCAGATAGCTTTGACGAGAGTTCTTTTACAAGAATATTATACTTCTCTAGCAAAATTCGCGCCAACTCTCGTGCTGTAATCCTTCCTTTTAACTCCATCATTACATAATTTGCTTGAGAGGGAATCACTCTTAATTCTTCTATTGTCTTAAGTTCTGATATGAAACGACCTCTTTCTTTGCGTATTAGTACAAGGGAATTTGCGTATTCCCGTTTATATTTTTCTGCAATCTGCATGTAGAACTCTCCAAAAGAATTAATATTCCAAATTGCCACATCCTTTTTTAACTTTGCAATCACCGCTTCATTTCCAGACGCCAATACACCTAATCGTAATCCTGGAACTCCATATGACTTGGAGATACTCTTCATTACATACAGATGAGTATTATTCTTTAAGATAGACTGTTCAATAATACTGCCCTCTTCATCTGCAAAATCCACAAACGATTCGTCAACAATGAGTTGAATTTTATTTCCTTTCGTCCAAGTTATCAACTTTAATATCTCTGCTTTGGATATATAATTCCCAGAAGGATTGTCTGGATTAATAATAATGAGATTTTGAATATTTTTATTTTCAAAGTAAGTTATTAAATCTATGGCCGAATACGAAAAATCTAAATTATTAGGTGTAAAACAAATTATTTTTTCCTCATCATATCGATTGGGATATTCATCAAATGTTGGTCGAACTAATCCAATATTTCCGCGCAGTAATCCCATCAGTGACTTAATTAATTCTGCTGCTCCATTTCCGATTAATATGTTATCCTGATGTACACCAAAATTTTTTGCTGCTAGTAAAGAATTGACCCTCATTCCCGAAGGATACTGTGTTAAAAGCAAATCAAAACTAGCCTTAATTTCATCAATCAATTTCTTTGGTGGAAAATATGGATTCACCAAATAGCAAAAATCTAGCAATCTGGGGTAGCGCCAATATCCACCATAACGATTCTGAAACATCGATAAACGTTTATCTTCATCCTGAACAAACATGGATGAAGCTATATCTAAATCCTGTTCATCATCTATTTCATACCAAAGTTGACCTTCCAAACGCTTAGCTTTAATCCTAGGGTCATCTAACATAGTAATGACGCGAAGTACCTGCTCATAATATTCATTAACCCCTAATGCTTCTTGATATGCATTCAAAAATGGTACATAATGTGTAGTTGAAAATTCTTTACTAAATTTATAAATATTAACCGTTTTATAGTAATTTCCTTTCTCATTAAAATCAAATTTTCTTCCAGGTACGAAATCAACTATACTATCATCTTCGTTCAATTTCACACAAGTTCCATCCATCCAACTTTCATATTTATCAACCAGTGCTAAGGTATCTCGGGGATCTAGAACTAATTCATCAAGAATAGAATCTTCAAAAATTATATCTGACTCAAACAATAATGTATCTTCCTGGCATAAATAATCCTTTGCTAATGCTAATGAATATATGTTATTCGTTTTATCATAAATCGGATTGTTCACAAAAACAATTGGTGTTTGGATTCCGAGCGTTCCAATATAATCTACTAATTTCTTCCCTTCATAACCCACAACGATAATAATTCTAGATAAGTTCTGTTTCTCTATTTGGTGTAACATACGTTCTATCAATGTTATCCCATTTACTTTTACCATACATTTTGTATTATTCCTCGTTAATTCTTTCAAGCGTTTTCCCATTCCTGCTGCCAATATAATTGCCTGCATATAAATTCCTCCTCATTAACTTAAACTTATATCATTAAATATAAGATTATACTAATCTTACCAGACTGTAGACAAAACCCCGCAAAAGCGGGGCTTTGTCTACAGTCTGCAGCGCCGCTTATTTGCGGCGCTTGTAACACTCAGCCGGAAGGTCTTTCGACCAT
>OWJB01000781.1_pt1 | contig 14437 bp, 10 predicted proteins | sample 1732861 | NCBI WGS metagenome assembly OWJB01 (sample SAMN05065762, study PRJEB22554) | human gut metagenome | biome: ENVO:2100002; feature: ENVO:00000062; material: ENVO:00002003 | host: Homo sapiens | place: USA
ATTTTATAGGATTCTACATAAAAAAATACATTTATTGTTTGTTTTTCAAAAATAATATCTATTTTTGCAGCACGATAACATTTCCGTTACCTGCAAAGTAACAGGGATATACCACACTGTAAATCAAATAATTAAATACACCCAATTATCACGTGACTATGGATTTCTTGATAGCACAAATGCTATAAGGGATTTATTCATCCGGTTGATTTCAGTCTCTTTAAAAGGCTGGAAATAATTTTCTGTAACTTTCACAGAGGAATGTCCCATGGCATCGCATATCAGGTTGGAACTATATTTTTGCCTCAAGGCTGTAGTCGCCCAGGTATGGCGCGCGGTGTATGTACTCAGGCGTTCTCTTATCTGTAAAAAACGGGCTACCTGCAATAAATAATAATTCTCCATACGTAACATACGGGAATATTGCCGGTATTCATTTTTTCCGGGAGTCTGGATAATAGGGAAAAGATAAGGGCTGTCGGGAAATACATCTTTATATTTCCTGATTATTTCCATCGCTTCCGGGCAGACCATAACAGACATCCGGCGGCCTGTCTTATGCCTGTGGTAGGTAATCTGATTCCCCTGAAGGTCGCATTTTCGCAGGAAAACGAGATCTACAAAAGGCATACCACGGAGCAGGAACATCAGGATAAAAATATCACGGTAAAAAGAAAGTTTATCTGGAAGTGTCTTTTTATCCGTCATCAAACGACAGATTACTTCCGGTGAAACCGCCCTTTTTACCTGATTGTCAACACCCGTATACACTCTGCTGAAAAGGCGTGGCACATAGGTGGCAATCCCACGTTCCAACGCCTGATTGTAGACAGACCTCAACATGCGCATATAAGTGGAAACCGTGTTCCATTTCAGCTGGTCGGCTAAAAGTTCTTGTTCAAACTGTACCAGCCACTCCGGAGTCAATTCTCTAAAGCTTATTTCACGACCGTTCATAAATTTTTTTAGCCTGTTCAAGGTACTTCTGTACACATGGGCAGTCCCATTACGCTGCTGTTCTTCCAATTCGACAATCAGTTCGTTCATAAACTGCGTTAAAAGTTTCTCTTTCATTTCAAGTCTGTTTTAGTTACACATTAAGTCATATATGTGCATGGACATATATCAATCACATATTTCAACAATCAGTCAAAACATGGTGCCACAACAAACTGGATATACAAGTATCCTCTCCTTTTCAGAAAACTTTCATACCATTAGGAACTTTTATCGATTCTGGAATAACAAGATTACCATTGTTTGTCCCTTGTGCAAGTATCCTTTCTAATCACCTGTCATCTGGTGTCTTCTTTTCGGGAACAACGGCAGGAACCTCTGCAGGTTCGTTTTTTTCCGTAGTATTGCATGTCCCGTTAAAACGAGCTTGCGGCTCTATCTCAAGCTTACACGTGTAAACATCGCCATTCATTATGCAACCCGACTTCATGACAAGTGCTTCCGCCACACGAATATCACCCTGTAACATACCATGTAGTATGGCAGCCTCACATATTATATCGCCCTTAACCTTTCCCTGCGGACCAACCACAATCTTACCCTTGCAGGAAATGTTTCCCTCTACAGTTCCGTCCAAACGTATATTCCCTTCAACTGTTAAGACACCTGTCACTATCGTTCCCTGGGCGATTGTCGTCAATCCGTCAACACTGACATTTACTTCTTTGGCAGAATAATCCTCACTTTTTCTTTTTCCGAACATAACAAATTAGATTTATGTGAATAAACAAAAAAGAATATTCTGCTGATACCTAATATTAATTTAAAAGCAAATATAAAGCAATTTAAACATACACGAAAAAGAGATAAGAAAAAAATGCCTTCAAATATACTTTTACCCGAATACAAAAGTAATACTTTCAACAAGCAGATATACAGAGTTCAAAACGTATAGATGCAATATGTCGTCATAGGTCTGGAATGTTGGAAATAGGTTAAGACGAAATTTGTGAATTTGCAGAAATGCGGTATTAGTAAGATTGTGTCTGGTAATACGCCAATAGTCGATTGAAATATTGGTATATAGCTGACAACGGAGCACTCACCTTCGTCTTGAGTGATGACAAACTGAAATTGCCTAATTGGGCACTACGCTAAAGCCCTAACATGTAAATGAATTATTTGCTCTATAGTGCATTATACTACAACTTAATTAAAATTGAATATTGCAATATATTTAAATCTAAAATACAATGAGTATTATAATATGTGATATTTGCAAATTTAATGTAATATTAGAGTTTATATCAAATAATTGATTAAAGCGTTCTTTGCCTTATCTTTGTGGTCTAAAAAGTTCAATTGATGTATTACGACAAAATTCGCCATCGTTATAGTCAAGTACTTGCAGCGACAGGATTAACCCCTATCGAGTTTGAAGCTTTACTGATCACCTTCGCACCATTGGGATGAATATTACAGCCGTTTTACCCAGGAAGGGAAAATACGTCAACGTATATCCTATAACAGGAAAACCAGCGTATTGCCTCTGATTCAGGACAAGATGTTCTTCATATTGGTATATCTTAAGACTAATCCCCTTCAGGAACTTCATGCCATCCAGTTTGAAATGCCCCAGCCCCAGGCCAACAGATAGATTTATCTTCTTTCCGAGATTCTGTGACGCACTTTAAAGATGCTTGGTGAATTACTGGGCCGTAACTCCAAACGGCTGATACATATACTTAAAGGATGTGAGGATGTACTGTTGGATGGGACTGGGAGACCAATTCAGCGTCCTGTGGATGAGAACAGGCAGTCAGCATACTATAGTGGCAAAAAAACTCATAACATAAAGAACAACTTGCTGTGTACCAACAATTTTAGGATTGCGTGGTTGAGTTCCACTTACGAAGGTCATGTTCATGACAAGGAGATATGTGACGAGGAACCGCTCTCCCTTCCTATGGGTATCAAGCTTTGGCAGGATACCGGTTTCATCGGACACAGACCGGATGGTATTGAAGTATGCATGCCCCAAAAGAAAGCTAAAGGAAAAGAACTTACTTCTGTTGAAAAACAGGAGAATAAGCGAATCTCCGGAATCAGGATTAAAGTGGAACATGTCATTGGTGGTATGAAAAATGCCGTATTGTCAAAGAACGATTCAGATCCATAAATTCGGTTTTGAAGATATGGCCATTCTTATTGTTTGTGGATTACACAATTTTAGAATCAGTCACAAAATGAGCCAGATAGCAATTTAATCTCATTAGTGCCCCACTAAATTTTATCTATTTAAGGTTTGATGAGCGACCTTTGTTTCAAGACATTGCAAGATGGATGATATGTTAATAGCATAGTCATTCTCTGTTTTTTTAATTCAAACCATCACACATCAAAAGCACTTGCAACTATCTGTATTTCAATGCTTACAAAAAATGCTTTGAAGTTTAATGGGACGGCAACAATTTGACACATTCTCGAATGGAATAGAATAATAATGGAATCTTGAATAGCATACAAAAATAAAACATAGAATATATGATTAAAAAAAGAATATTAAAACGATCAAGTATTCTACCAATATAACATTCTATCACCAATACTTTAATAAATTTGGATTATGAAAGTTCAAGTTAAATTGCTAAGAGCATGTATCAATAATGAAATCCCTGCAATCGTTTTCCAAAGAGACGATAAATGTACCCCGAAATCCTGGAAGTCGCATTACGTATTTACAAAAAATGGATGTAGTGCAGAATTTGCATACGATTTCCAACTACTAATCAATGAAATGAAAGCTTATCAGAAAGAAAACACGAATACCGTTAAAATCCCAGGATTGTCAGCAACAACCATTATTCAGTCCCATTTGAGAGAAAAGCACGGCAGCATTGTTGTAGCTATTGAACGAAATGGTGAGTGATTTCTTTAAGTAAAGATACCACTTTCCTGTTAGGAAATCTCGTTTGGATTGTAGGTAATTTGGAAAATATTGTATCCATAAGTGTTTCATTTTAAGTATTAAAAAGAAGTATAAAAAGTGGCTTCTGTAGTTATCAGACTGATATGGTAGTTAAGTTATATGGATTCCCCCCATTTCCAAATGATATTTTAGCAGGAATATAATAGGCACCACCTTATCATTTATAATCATTTCATAACATTGTTCCTTATTGTTTTTTAATTCTCACATGCTATATTGTAGTAAACTATCAGATACAGTACCTGATAGTTCGTCCAGTTATTACCATAACTTATATTGCGAGCTACCTATTTTCTCATTTTTCCACAATTAGTCTTTTCTTCCGATTATCAATAAGTTCCAATCTTTAAGACCCGTATTGAGAAGAAAAAACGGGAAATTTCGACCTGAATTTTCAATTCAAATACTCAATAGCATGCTTCTCAAAAAAAAGCGAAGACCATAAAAACATGTCCTTTTTAAAGAACAAATAGTCCGTTATATATAAAACTCAATTATATCAAACTGCGTTATAATAAAAAACAAAAAAATATGAAATTACTATATTTAAATGAACACTTGTCCTGCTTGAATTATCAAGTTAGTTCAGATGTCGGGTTTGCCAGTCATAAGCTGGATAAAAGTGACACATACCAGATTGACAACAGCAAGTCAGCATGTGCCCTTTTTCTGATAAAGGGAGCGATATCTTTCAGCTGGGGAGTGTCTCCGGATGTCAAGATTGCACAAAAGCAGATGATATTTATCCCGCAAGATGTGGATGTGCGCATCGAATCCCTGACCGATTCAAGATGTATCCTCCTATTTTGGGAGAAAAACCTAAGTACATGTGACAAGTTATTTTTAGGTTCGTTGCCGGGCAAAGGTTCGGGAACCGGCATGGACGATCCCGTCCTTCCCATTAAAAAGCCCCTGATGAAAGTATTGGATTCCGTCAGTTCATACCTGGAAGCAAAATTGCTTTGTAGGCATATGCATTCGTTGAAACAACAAGAGATACTGCTGGTCCTGAAAGGATTTTATACTAAAAAGGAACTGGCGGCATTTTTCTCCGCATCAACTAGCATTAGGCAACATTTTGAGAGGTTTGTCCTAGAAAACTACAAAAAAGTAAACACGGTCAAGGATTTTGCAGACTTATATTGTATCTCTGAACGCTCCTTCAGCCGCAAATTTCATTCTTCCTTCGGAGAAAGCCCCTATAAGTGGATACAGAAGAAAAAGGCTGAACAGGTGAGGGAGATGATTGGCGACCCCAAAATCCCCCTTAAGGAAATAGCAGCAAAATTTGAATTCAGCTCGCCATCACATTTCACTGCGTATTGCCGAAGACTGTTCGGAATGCCGCCCAGTCGGTTAAGAGAAGACAGTCTCCGTAAACGGCAGCAATAATTATATATTTTTTTAATGCAGCAATCATGAAACACATAAATATTGATATAAACAGTATCCCAAAAGGGGATTATCATACAGAAATACCAGCGGTTTGCACTCCGATTTTCGAGAATATTGTAAAAGAAATGTCCGTGTTGATAGAAGATGAAGATATCCGGGAAATCTTTTATAGCCTGTCATTGGGCCATGACATGCAGGAGATTTCTAAGAAAACAGGTGTGGCGTTGAAAAGACTGGCATATATGTATAGAAAAGGGAGTCAGATAGTTTGTACCAACTGGAAGCCTACCCAGCAAAGGGAAAAGGAGTTACAACATGCACTTATCAAATGCCGGAATTACGAATCCCTTTTAAATATTCCTCAAGCCATAATAAGGCTAAATTCGAAAAGCCTTGTGTTGGTTGTCAGGGATCAGGATATTCCGGCAGAATATGTGAAATTATTAACCACCCCTTTGGAAAAACTAGACATCAGCCTGAGAACCCTGCGTGTACTCCGGAAATATAATATATACCTGCTGGAGGATCTTTTAAGATTTATAAAACTGAACGGATTTGAAACATTGAAAAGACTACAAGGTATGGGGGGCAGATCTGTTGAACAACTGTATGAAAAATTAAAGGCAAAGAATATTTTTGAAAGCAAGGATACATGTGAGCTGTTTCGCTATCTTTTTGTATAAAAGGGGGGTAAGGCATAAAAAACTCATATAGGCGCCATACTTTTTGTTTTTTATAAGACTATTTATAAGAATATCATACCTATTTCATGGAATATACGCATGCCATATTGCTTAATTTTATGATCGTATTTTATCGCCCCTATGTTTAAAAATTAAGATATAACTGGCTTAAAAATATCCGCTAAAATTTCCACACCTTTGTCACCAGTTACATTTTTATGCCAGAGAGAAACATTTCAGAGGCTGGAGATAATAGCGCTGCCCTTTTGTTCCATACTGGCAACAACCTATCCCTTACTAGAAATCTTTCACAGCTGTTCTGATACATACTAGGACATACGATACAGAAATAGGGTATTTTTAGCGTCACAAGAAAATGTGTACGGAGGCTCCGCCTGAATCAACGCTCCCTTTTGATGTCAGGAATCTTTCAGTAATAAGGCTTGTGAACATCCCGACACCCATTCCGGCACAAGGCTCACCGGCTGCGGTATAATCGCCATGCTTTGCGGTCATATGGATTGAAGCATGTCTAGGCATCATCAGTCCGGTACGTGCACCCCATATGGCTGTTCCGGAGTTATCGTTCCATACCACATTCCCAGAAATAGTCGGTATGGGATTATCGCATTCGGATGTCCATGAACGTCTTCGTCTTGCCCCTTGTCAGAGAGGAGGATATGGTAGTGTGTCCGAAAAGATGCCAGCATGCCAGAAGTCTGTCAATAAACATTTTATTTGAGTTGGATATGGAAGAAAGCGCCTGTGTGATTTTTCTGAATCTGAAACCCGTATCCAGACATTATTTTCTACAAAAGTAGAATCAAAAAGATGAAGAATTGCCTCGGGCGGGATATGCGAGCAATTCTTCATCGCATGAAAGCGGGTGTGTATAACAGTTCCTCTTATTACTTTCTCAACACATAATATTCCACAAGTTCGCTGTCATCAAGTGTTCCCACACTATCAGACAATACGAGTGCCCCGTCAAGAATCTTATAGTATGTCCTGTTTCCTGATGAGGGGGGTACCAATTCTATGATATTCTCACCTAACATATTATAAACGCCATTTTTTTCAAAGACGCCGTCCTTCTTTCCCAAATATTCACTCCGCAGTTCGTAAGTTGTATCGCTGTTGATTTTCAGTGTTGTCTTGATACCACCGCAATCGGCACAGGGTAATGTGCCCTCGTAGGTTCCATAATAATTCTCATTTCCGGTATTGACTGTATCGGCGGCCATAGTGGTGCTTTCTTTTTTCTGTTGTGTGGTTTTCTTCTGTGATCCAGCACAGCCTGATATTGCCATTATTATGGCTGTTGCTGCTAATAAAGATTAAATTTATCAAACTTCATAATTCCAAATGTTTAATAAATAAATTGAATTTTATAATTCACTAAATCAATCTGTTGTAATTGCAATACTTTCTGAAGACCTATAGCCAGATAGCTCCTCCTTCAGTATCTCCCGCCTTATAGGTATAAGTTATGAATTCCTCAAGCGCCTTCTTCCATGTAAGGTTGAAGGTTTTCATAATGGAATGCACGGTACCGTTGCTTTTTTCATCAAGACCATCTTCTTCGATTTGGTTGACGTCGGTGTCCTCTTCCACGTCAACATACTCATCGCGATTCCAAAACACCACTACCGGAATGCTCAGGTTGATATCCCATGTACCGCGCTGGATCAATATCCCGGAAGGCTTGTAGAACGGGTCAAAAGTTCCTGTCTCAGGATTGATCTTGGATTTGTATCCATGATAAAGGCGGATTTTCAGGTCGAACTCCTTACGGTCCTTCAAAAAACGGATAACCCCTTTCAGTCCTATCGGGTTGCCGCCCCCCGTTATCTCGGCCTCCTTGCTATGTTTGGTCTTGTCCCAGGGTGTGGTGTCCGCATAGAGATAATCCAGCAGCGTCCGCGCATCATTGTCGTCAGCCTCCACCTGTCCGTCAAAGGTCGGTCTCACGTTTTCCGATGTGAAGAAATGCTGGTGGATATTATCCTGTCCGTTCTCTATAAACTGTTTGTTCATCAACTCCCCTTTAGCGTTGTAGTAATAGATGAACATCAGATAAACGGGGGCCGGAGTAAACTTGTCTCCCGTGGTGAACTCCCCATTTTTCTGCACGTAGAACTTGCTCTGGCTGCCTTCGGCGAGTGTCCATCCCCGTCCGGCTTCCAACTCGTAGGTTATTTCCTGGATGCGTTTCAAGTGTCTGGCCGGAGATTCCGGATTCTGGTGTGGGCCGCCCACTTTCTGTATTTCATTCCAGTCCGCATGCAGGTGGCATTCTACCAGACGAACAGTCATTTTTGACGGATCTTCATGCAATTTGTTTTGTGTCTCGTTTTCAGGAGTTACAGGATCTTTACTGCATGAATTAAATAATAGGGTAAAAGATGCCCCCATCAGGAGCATTAATGCGATTTTACATACATTTGTTTTCATTTTACTTGTGATTAAATAGATTCGTTAATTATATCTCGTTATAAATCAAAAGCTCCAACTCACTCCGCAACGTACATCGCGCCCCATGTCGTGCGCATAGTAACGCGAACGGTTGGTATATTCTTTATATTCCTTGTTCAGGATGTTGTCTGCCGATATCATGAACCGTAACATGTGTCCGCATCTTACGGGACATTCCAGATCCACATCCGCTCCAAAAAGATGGTATGCCGGAGGAGTGTACGGGATAAGATCCGTATCTGGGTCAAACCGGGTCTGTTTTGCCACAAAACGGTGCCGGATGCCTAGACGCAACCGGAAATGCGACCGGGTTCTGTGGTTCCATGAAAGCTCATGGTTGAGACGGAAGGGGGGGATATAGGGAAGATAATTTCCTGTTGTCCGTTCGTTTGCCCGTATAAAGGAGGCGATCAGATGGTAATCCCATGAACCTGCCGGCGTGAAGTGAAAGTCAAAGTCCATTCCGCGGAAGAAGGCTGGGGTCTGCCTGTATTGAAATACGGGATATGCCCCTGAAATGACTGTGACAGTCTCTTTCTTCGGCTCATCATAGATATAACCGCTTATCCATTGCAGATAACCGTCTGCATGGACGCTGAACACCTTGCCACTGTAACTGACAGAAGATATCCATTTGTAGCTTCTTTCGGAACGCATGGCTGAATCCCCCTTGACAAACATTCCTGATCCGAGTTCATTCCCATTGCTATACAGCTCATACACATGAGGGGCTCTCCAGGCCATCCCGAAATTGGTGGTAAGTTTCCAGTGTCCGGGAAAAAGGTGATGGGCTCCTAGGCTGTATGATATGTTATTGAACTTTCTTGTTCCTCCATAGGGATTTCCAGTCCAGTCATAACCGCTGGCACGGGTTTCCTGTCCGTCAAAACGGATGCCTACTTCAACTCCTCCCTTGCTGTAATTAGACTTTCCAATACCATATATTCCTGCCAGAGTTTCCGTGTAGTTGGGAATAACGGGAACGACACCTGTCCCTGCCCGGCTGTGATTGTCTATAAACATGATTTGTCCCCCAACCTCCGTTTGCCATGAATTATAATTCAACTTCCAGCGAAGGGAATTTTGCAACGAGTGCAGGTGCAGGGAAACAGCTGGGATGTCGGAGCCCAGGCGGCGGATACGGTTTTCCTGCCGGTCGTCCTTCTGCCAGGAACCTTGCCAGTAAAGATTTCCAGCATTCCACATGCTGAATCTTATTTTGCCAACGGCTGTTTGATGAGTGACCTCCTGATATGGATATGTGATACTTCGGGCAAAGGGGTCCGTATGCAGGGGACGTCCCAGCCGGATACGTTCCGCCAGCAGATCCTCACTCCCCATCTGGGCGCTGATCATTCCCCCCGTGCGGTTGTAAAAGCGGTTGTAGAACCCCTCTATTTTTAAACGGCCATGATCATAGCCGAGTGAGGCCGAGGTATGTTGTTCCCTGGTTCCGGTGTTGTTAAGAAGATAGTTCGCGGTGGAACGATCACCTGAATTCAAGTAGGTTCCCTGTACACGCCAGGCAATGTCACGGAGAAAAGGAAAGGCGCCTTCCATCTGTCCGGTAAGAACATAACGGTGTCCATTACTGCCATAAAGCATGGAACCCTTTCCTTTTAAGGACTTTTCCCGGAAAGGCAGGGCGGCCTGTTCCATAACAATGATTCCCCCCAAGGCCTCTGAGCCATACCGTACCGCATCAGAACCTTTCACCACCTGGATGGAATTGCTACCGTTCATGTCCACTTCCGGAGCATGATCGGCCCCCCATTGTTGCCCTGTCTGGCGGGTGCCATTGTTGATGATCAGTATCCGGTTGCCATACATCCCCTGGATGACGGGTTTGGCTATTGCCGTTCCCGTACTGATGGAGCTTACACCGCTGACCTGTTCAAGCAGGGCAGTCAGGGAGGTCCCCAATGCATGATTGATTGCGGCGGATGAGAGTTTCCCGCTCACTGTATTCCGAGTTATTCCGGAACGTTCACCGGTAATAATGACTTCCTCCAATGTCGTCATCTCCGGAGAAAGACGTACCGTATAAGTGTTCTTTTTTTTAAATGCCTCCTTCAAGGATATATATTGAGATTTATACCCCAAACTTTGTACAAGGACCGTATCCCCGGAATTCCTTGAAGTGATAGTCACCATTCCTTCGGATAAGCTGACAAGTACCTGCCCGCCGGCTAATATACTGGCTCCTTCAATTGGTTTTCCGGTTTCCCCGTCTATAACCAGCAGTGTTCTGGTTGCGTCTGATCGCTGCCGGTATTTCTGTGCATGCATATGTGCAGGAAATACCATATACAGACAGGCAAGAAACAGACACACATATCGGAAATATGCATGCAATGTCATATTTTATAAAAGTGTAATCGAATTATAAATTGTTCAGGATAATCAATAGGCATAACAGCCTTTTACATATCATCACATAACGCATGTAATCCATGGAGGGATTATGACATCTGGACAGGAGGAGCGCGAAGAGACAAAAGGAGAACAGTACCCGTGACGTCATGTTCCTCCCAAAAGAGATATTCGACAAGCTTTACAGTCTGCGTATGGTTGTATTCCAAACTCTCCGCTTCGGTAAATGAGGATAAAGTGAAAAGGCAGATAGCACATTTGTCTGCTGAATCATGATGCGGGAGCTGCTGCCCGCCATGGATACACACACACTCCTTATGAACATGAAAGGCTTTCACAAAAAAGAAAGGCATTATGCTCAACAACAGCAGGTATGCTACGGCTATTCTATTTTTCGTTATTCTGTCCACACTACAAAGATAGTGGATTCTGCAAATTCATGCAATACCTATAAATGGTTATTTTCAAGGATCTGTCAACCGGAGCATTGGACCGCCCGCTATGAGACAGCTTAAAAAGGCGGGCGGAATCCGGACGACTGTAGATATACGGATTTTTAACATGGCCGGCAACGGCATGGAATATAACCACAGCCGTCATGAGCCTGACATACATTTTATACCCGTGTCTATCCGGAGAGGCGGTTGTCTCGGTAAAATAAGACCGTCTATTTGATGAATGTCCCGTTTCTCAATTCTTTAAAGGATTCCTCCAGTTCCTCCCGGGTATTCATCACTATGGGACCTCCCCAGACAACCGGTTCTTTTAGGGGAGGGGCCGAAAACAGAAGGAAGCGTGCACCTTCCGGTCCGGCTTTCACCTCCACCGGCCCGTCCGTATCTTCCCCGGGAGCGGGAACAGAATACAATATGGCACATCCCTTACTCTCCGCCGGCTGCTGCTCTACTTCGGGGAAAAGCGTACCTTCCAGCAAATAGAGAAACAGGGTATCATCGTCACGGGTCTCGCCATACTTCCATGAGGCGTCAGCGGGCAAAGTTACATCCAAATATGTTATCTGGACATACGAGCCGTCCAAGGCTCCCCGTATCCCCCGGTGACTGCCTGATAATACCCGGACGGTTGCCTTGTCGGACATCACTACCGGAATATCATCCGGGCTAATGTCCCTGTATGCCGGCGGAACCATTTTTTTGGCTGCGGGCAAATTGACCCATAGCTGACATCCGAGCATCCTTTCCGATGGCTGCGGCATCTCCTGATGGAGTATTCCTGAACCGGCTGTCATCCACTGGCATCCCATGGACCGGATCACCCCCTTGTTTCCTAGGCTGTCCTCATGTTCCATTGTTCCGCTGACAAGATAGGTTACGGTCTCTATTCCACGATGCGGATGCCAGGGAAATCCCTTTATATAATCCTGTGGCTTGGTGGAGTCAAAACCGTCAAGCATCAGAAACGGGTCAAAATCCTGAACCGTCTGCTCTCCCAATATCCGGCGCAGATACACACCTGCCCCGTCAACAGTGTTTCTTCCTCTCACAATTCTGCTTACTTTTCTTTTTTTCATATTACTGTCATTTTAATAAGAATCTTTCGATCCGTATGATATAGGACCGACTTGTGATATATAACTATATTTAAAAATATTATATGCATGTCGCAAACATCCCTTCGATGATATACCATGCTTTTTTCTATTCGCGTGTAAACTCACAGTCCACAATAATCTGTTATCCAAGATCATGGTCGGCATATACTTGGGAGCAAGTTGGAAATCCGAGCACCTAATGACACCCTGAAGACGGAGGCCTGTCGTATTTCTGCCGGATACCGGACTTTTCTTTTTCCCATTCAACTCCACGTCAAACCCCACCTCTCTGGTAATCCTGTGAAAGGTAGGACTTCCATATATTTTTCCTTTGTCTATCCCCAGCATCTCTGTATCCGTATTCTTAAACTGTATCACGGGAAACTTCTCCTCATCAAAAATCGGATGCACACAGATGCTTGTCTTTCGCCTCCCCCATCCCACATTTACTGTTCGTACTTCCACTTGGATATGCGTATTTGTGTAATCATCATTCTCCTGCCACATGTTTCACATCAAAACCGATACAAGTATGTTCGGGAGCATTTCTCCAGATGCCAGCCTGCACGTTGACATTGGCTACTACCATGAATAACAAAATCAATAAAATATTTCTTTTCATAAACTAAATATTTCAGAAAAGCGGACATAACTCTTTCCAGTAAAAGATATATCCGCATCCATTTCTTTTATGACCGGATTATCGGTACGCCTATCTCCTATTCCTCCTTGAGCATCTCCACTGAAAAAACGATCCGTTGTCTAGCAGGGCTTGAAAGAAAACCAACACGGTTTCCTTGCGATTCCAGCACCTTTGCTATTTATAGATATACTGGGTTACGGAAGGCAGCGCATCTCGACCTGTCACATCCGTCTAATCACTGTCTCATGTGCCAGCCGGGATATATCCCGACAGCATCAACAATCTAATTATAATTCTATTTTGTCTATTTCTTGTTCATATGAAATTACCCCTACAACAAATAAAGACTGAATTTATCTTAATTTTTTCACGGATCTAAGTTGTCGTTTATTTCCTAAGCGGATTTTAACATCAGAGTAGAAAGGAAAGTCGTCAGAAAAATACCTAGCTATATAAAAATATATCCATTGAAATATTTGTTTCCTCCACTGCATCACCAGAACATGAAATTAAAACACAACAGGCAAAATCAATATACACACCGTTTATAATTTAACATAATTAAAATCAAGACTAAATGTGTTAGAAATCAAAAGTGCCATGCCTATAAGAGGACCGGGAAGGAATATAATAATCCTCTCCTGCGGTTTGTGGTTGTATAAAATCTTGTCTGAATATTTCCGTAGGATTATCTGTTATCAAATCTGCATCATGGGTATATATATTAAAATAGCATTCGGGCTCTGTCTTCTGATTATATAGGCCTTCTCCTACAAAAATAAATTTGTAGAAACCATTTTTTTCTCCGTCTTTTATGACCGTAAGAAACCAAATATTACCAGTACTTATCGTTTTAAATCTTAATCCGTTTAATGATGAATACGTTTCCTCTATAAATTGACCATTCAAATATGTTTGTTTTTTACAAGTAAAAGGCAACTCAAATTTGCCACCCTCAGCCGGTAGAATAAAAGGATTCTGTTCCGAATGGAATTTATACACGAACGTCAACTTACCCTTATCAATAATTAGTGGAATTTTTTCTACTTTTGTACCATTAATAGTGGAATAGGAAACTTGCAAATCAGTGCTCAAAATTTCATCTTCTTTATTAATATTTGAGGTTATATTTAATAGAACTTTATCATCCTCAACTTTTGTCTCTATATCCGAAAAAAGATTTTTATCAAATTCTATAGAAATATCTTTGGGAGCAACCAGAACCTCTGAGTCTAGAATATCGTCCATTAATGTTTTTTGAATAATTGCAATAGAAATAGTACGCTTCTCTCCCAAACAGCTAAACGGCTCAGATACGTTGTGGCTGTCTCTTATACACATCTGACGCTGCCGACGAACTCTAGGGTGTA
>OWJB01000786.1_pt1 | contig 14406 bp, 7 predicted proteins | sample 1732861 | NCBI WGS metagenome assembly OWJB01 (sample SAMN05065762, study PRJEB22554) | human gut metagenome | biome: ENVO:2100002; feature: ENVO:00000062; material: ENVO:00002003 | host: Homo sapiens | place: USA
CCGTCCCCGTTCCATAATACGTAAAGTTTGGGGAGTGAAACGTTGATAATAGACCGTATCAATAAAATAAGGATTCTTCATGTCAACCGTATAAAGAATGCTTGCTTTCAGGCTGTCTTTCTTATCCACCAAGGTTTCATAAGTCACTTTCCCATTAAAATAACCATAATCACGGAGCAGGTTAGTAGCCACCTTGATACGCACTTCCGGGTTGACAGTGGAAATAAATACCGGAGGGTTGGCAGCCAGGCGGTTGAACATCCACTTCCCAAATCCCTTTTTATATTTCACAAAGTCGTTATACATCCACATTTTAAAAGGAATAGGCAGAAGGCCTCCTAACATCTTTGTACTGGGAGTTTTGTCAAGAGCCGCATCAATCTCTGTCAAAGCCGTCTCTCCTACCGGTGTTGCCGACTTATTCTCTACCACCGTTTTTCCTCCTGTATAAAGTACCTCCCCTTCAGGCAGGTGTTTTGTCACCGAACAGCCCGAAAACAAAATGATACCAATCAGACAACTTGCTAATATGTTACTATATATCCCTTTCATGTTTACTTCTTTTTCTTAAAGATGAACAGTTCGCTGAGTTTGTCCAGTTTCTTGCGAAGTACCAGACCGACTCCGGTTTCCGTAATCTCGCCTTCGAGTACACTCTCGTAGTTTTTATCGTAGAACAGACGGACATAACGGGTTCCGGTTCTATCCAAACGATACTCCAGAGAGATGTTATCGATAAAGGATTCCGCATCATTCGTCGCATTCTCACCTGTAGAAACCTTACCTCCGATTACAATCTGGAAACGGTTGTTAAAGAGACGTTGTGAATAACGGAAACTGTAATCCGTACGCTTACCACCCGTATCCGACAAATCGTGATCTTCGATACCGACAGAAACACTGGCATTTTTCAGATTTCCCATCAATGAGTTAATTTGGCTGCTTAATACGGAGTTCAGTGCGGAACCCATATTCAGTTTACCCAATCCACCACCTCCACCACCAATCGGTCCGGTGCCAAGATAGGTTTTCATAACCATAATATAAAGGGCTTGTTTACCTCTCTCTTCCGCCCCCATGGCTGTCAACTCGTTTTGTATGGTTGCATCTTCGGGAGCAGATACATCAAATGCAAAGGAAAGATTATCCAGCCGGTTCTTGACGACAATGGACACATCGAAATTAACCGAACGTGTTCCGCCATTCTCTCCTTCGGAAACAGAAGCACGGATACGATCGGTTGCTTTGAAGTTCAACATCGGGTCCATGGGGTTTCCTGTCCATTCCACATAGCTACCGTTATCGATAGCAAATTCTTTGGCGGCAATGACAGGTAAAGCATATTTCATCAAACCGCCGCTCAACGTATAGCGTCCGGTCAATGTCAGATCACCTTGCGGAGTATATTTCATAGAGAGGTCACCTCCCCCTTCCAGTTCGACACGATTGTCATTGCTTGCATCCAAATCGACTTTCAAACGGACGGATGGATCGATATGTACCATCATCACCATGTCCAGCCCACCTAAAGAAACAGTCGGCACTTCTTGTTGAACAACCGTAGTGGTGTCGCTAAACGAAGTAAAGGTTACCAGACTTCCCAAACGATCCTGTACCGTCAACGGTGAGTCGGTCAAGATATAGGAAACGTCTGTATTACCCAGCAGGCTCATGTTTCCACGCATGTTCAATCCATCCAACGGTCCTTTCACTGTTGCCCGAAAATCGGCAAAGACTTTTCCGTAGACCAGACTCTCACGAGTACGTTTGGCATCCAGAAGCGTATAGTTCTGCGCCAGCAGATTCAGATTCGCCATCGGTCGGGACATATCCCTGAAATCAACATAACCGTCAATCGTGAATGGAGTTTTTCCTGTTGTATAGATAGCGAATTTATCAAATTCCAACCGATTATTCTTTATCTGTACCGGACGGTCGTCGAACCTGAAATTAGCACCATATTGGCGGGAAAGGACAGAAACGCTATCCAATATCAGTTCGCCATTTATCAAAGGCTGTTCGGTACTACCCGTAATATTCAGATTACCATCCATATCACCGGCCAGCGTAGCCATTTTATCAGGAATAAATACGTTAGCTACACGTAGCGGGAAATGCTCCAGAGTAGCGTTTACTTCCAGACTGTCTTTTCCTGTCTGGGTTGGAACCAGCTTACCATCCGCTACCATCACTTCCACTTTGTCGTGATTCAGATAGGCGTTCAGGTATTGTTTTCCCTGTTCGCCCGGCAGCCAGGTGGCTCCCACTGTCACGTCACCAATTCGTTGACGTTCATAAGTCAATTCATCAATAGCTGCTTCAACCGAAAGTTGAAGATCCTTTTCGGTCTGTACATAGTGCGCTTCCGCAGAGAATAAACCGGTTATTTCCGGGAAGTAAGGAAGTACACTGCTCAAATCAGCCAAACTGATTCTTCGGATTTCCACATCAATATTCTGTAGAGAAACGGTGTCTCCCCGTACAGAATGTACACGGAATCCCATTCCTTCGTCATCCCACATATCTACATTGGCGTATACACGCATATTCTTATGCACATAAATCCAATTATGATTTTCATTGAAATGGAACTTCTGGAAGGCGATAATCGGTTCTTCCGGAATCAAGGTGAGAGCCAGTCCATCGCCTTTTCCTTTGCCCTCGAACAAGGGACGTGCATTGACACCGAGTAATACTCCTGTTTCTCCTTTTCCATTCTTAAAGTCTACCAGCAATTCGGCATCCCGGTCACGAATCTCTCCCGTCAGTGTGGTAGAGAAGGAGAATTGCGGATTCTTGGGGCCGTTAATAACTCCGGCACGCAATTTCATGAGTGTGGTATCTTGTTTGACGGTAAAGAAGATGGTATCCAATTGCAAGGTATCTACTTTCAAGGCGTGGATAGCGGCTTTTCCATTGATTCCCCAGTTGGGAGCCGTTCCGAATTTCACTGAAGCGTCATGGTAAGCAATCTTCTTGGTAGCCAGGAAATATGCCAAAGGGTTCTCTTGTCCTGCGGAGAAAGAGAAAATAGCAGTTGGCAATGCCTTGCGTAATTCAGCGTGATTCAAGGCTTTCTCATCAATCTGCTTCATCAGTACATCCACAAAATGAGTGGACTGGCGAATCAAAGGATTAACACCGGAACGTGCACTCAAATCGAGTTTCATATCTCCGGAGATTAAATGGGTAAATACACGGTTCTGACGAGCCTCTGCCGAAAAATTGAAAGTCAGCGGACGCTTCATTGGCTCCGGCATGATTCCCAGTTCATGCAAATCCAGTTGGGTGACATCAATCGTTATTTTACCGTCGGGGTAGCTGTGTGCCAGATTGTATTCAGCATCCGTTGTCATTTTCAATAAAGCATTGTCACTTGTCAGATGTGCAGTGACCAATGCGCCTTTAAGTTCTCCCGTCAAATCAAGATTGGAAAGATGGTATTTAGCATAATGAAGCTGATCTAATGAAAGATTCAATTTGGCAAATGAATGGTAGGACATGACATCTAATCCACGACCATTAGCCGCAGCCGAAAGAGAAAGTTCATAGATAGAGTCTTTCGGAAGGAAACTATGAAGTTGCAGATTGTCTATTTTCAGATCAGCCTTATAGACTTCGGTAGTGGTATTCAAGGCTGCATTCACGTCCATAGCTCCTTGTCCTTCTTTCAAACGGAGATTTGCTTTATATTCAGGACCTTTGATATCCACTTTCGCCACCAGATTCATGCTGTCAGGAATGACAAGCGTACCATTAGGCGCTTCTCCCGACAGAGCGGTCAGGAAGTTCAGGTTTTGAGTGGTCATTTTCAGGCCGATGGTTCCGGTGCGTGTGAGACTGTCGGCGAGGTTTTCCAAAAGGCCACCACCCTCCAATGCAAAAGCACCCGGCAGGTCTACCGTAAAACGGGAAATCTGCATTTCTTTCAGATTGCCGTCCGTGCCGGCACGGATGACGAGCGGGCGGAATGGATAGGCTTCTTTGAAGCTTTCGGGCAGGCCGCCGGCAAATAGCATGACGTCTTCTTTGCCGATATAGGCATTGAGACGAGCGGATAAGCGCCCCGTGGTGGGGATATTGACCAGTTCCCAATAGGTATGGGCAGATAAATCGATTTCAGAATGGGGAGTGTTCAGTTTCAAACCGGGAACACAGATAACAGAATCATTGGAGTAGGCTCTACCCGTCAGGGAAGTGACGCTCAATCCGGAACGTTCGTTCATGGTAAATTCACGAATGACTGCGTTCATATCCCTCCCTTTATACAGCAAAGAATCCAGAGCGATGCGAATATCCCGGACGGCAATATGAGAAGCGTCGAAGCCCTCTGCCGGTTGAGCAGTTCCGGTATCATAGCTGGCGGAGGTTCCCGATAATAAGAACTTCTTCAAGTCGTAGTATTGATTCTTCAAATCTGCTTGAGCATCATCGATGGCTGCTTCTCCAATATGGGCCGCCATACGCATGGAATCAGCAGGAAGTTGCATACTGAACGATACATTCTTCAATTTCAACTGATGAAGAGCTACTTTCCAGTTGATCGGAGCAGAAGCTGTGGTATCTTTGGGCGTAGTTGTGGTATCATTCATCAGTAGCTGCACGTGAGTGTCGGATAGTTCGACCTGATTGATTACCGCTAGTTCATTAGACAGATCGACGCCATGACTTTGCAGGAAGAAACGTCCCAAAACGCCTTTGATCTTCATTCCCTCCATCAAATCGGCTGAATTAACGGCTACCCGGCTCAAAGTCACTTCATCCACTTCAACTTTTCCTTTTATCAACGGCCATGCCTGTACACGGACATTGAGGCTTTCTAAAGATAAAAGGGTGTCCGGCTGTTGAATGACCTCCACGCCACGTACCAACAAGTTAAGTGGGAAACGAAGGTCTATCCGCTCCACCTGAATCTGCATGCCGGTTGCTTTAGAGGCGTATGCAGTAACCTCCCGACGCAAAAGATTCTGAACGGGAGGTACATAAAGCAATACCATTAGTATTACAAAGAGTATTATAGGAGTAAGCAGTATCCAGCTTACCCGACGTATCCATTTTCGTTTCATGTAAAATGTGTCAGTGTAAATAAGGTGACACAAAGTAAACAAATTATTTTGAAAAAAGGTTTGGGTAATAGCAAGAAAGATACAGATAGTAGCCAACGAGTAGAAGAAACCGGCTTATTGTGTATTCTTCATTACCTCCAAATAATGCTCCGCTTCACTAATTATTTTACGGACAGCTTCTAATGTATGAAGTGTTTCTTCTTCTATTTTTTCCGAGAATTCTTCTCCACGGCAAGCCTCCAACCACTTTAGCGGGGCGATGGTTTCCTCCGCTCCGATCATAGTGAAGAGAGGGAGAAGTTTATGCGCCATGGCAGCTATCCCATCCACTTCCTTTTCATTCAATGCTTGTTGCATCCGTTCGACATTCTTGCCTGTTTCTTCAATAAAAGTATGAATGATGGAGTATGCTGCTTCCGGATCATCTTCAGAATAAGCAGTCAGTGCAGAAAAGTTGATCCCGACAGTTCCCATATCTTCTGTTATATGTGCTTCATCGGCCGAAAGTTGACCTTCATTTACTGTTAGCAACAATTCCTTTACTGTAAACGGTTTATGCAAACAACCGGCAAAACCATGTTCATGTAAAGCGGCTTTATCCATCTCACTACGGGCAGTCACAGCAATAACAGGGATTGTTTTTGCTTGTGGTATATTAGAAGCCCGTAATAGTTTTACCAGATCAAACCCGTTAATGGCAGGCATTTGTATATCTGTCAGCAATACATCGAAGACGGAAGAGCGAAGTTGTTCAATCAGCTGTTCCAGCTGTTCACAACATACCGCATCAATACCATGCTGTTTCAACATGGCAGCAGTCAGATTCAGCTGAATCTTATCGTCATCAATCAAAAGCACACGAATGACTTTCATGGGAGGAATGGCAGCCGACTGTTTGGGAGCGTATGGACTTTCATTCTCCGAAGATTCACTTTCCGGAGATTCGCTCTCTGCAAGGGATTTACCTACCGGATACAGAGGCAGAACGACCGTAAAACAGCTCCCCTCACCTAATGTACTCTGCACGTCAATTGTTCCCTCAAGCAAGGTAACCAGCTTCTTCACAATAGACAATCCAAGCCCGAATCCTTCTTCTCCCTGTGCGCCGGAAAGACGTGTAAACTCCTGGAAAATGCGTTCACGATCTTCTGACGCCATTCCTTTTCCTGTATCGGCTATGGCAATGGTTAACTTTGAAGAATCATAACTAGCTGTCAGACTGATCTCGCCTTTTTGAGTAAATTTTACGGCATTGGACAAAAGGTTATTCACAATTTGCCGGAGTCGCAAAGGATCGCTGATATATCCTCCGTTCAGTTCGGGAGCGACGTGACATTGCAAGGCTAATCCTTTGGCAGCAGTCAGGGGTTCGAAACTGACATAAATTTCATCAAATAGCTGGGAGGGGTTAAAGGTTACACGATTCACTTCCGCTTTATTGAGATCAAGTCGGTGGAAATCAAGCAAGTCACTGACTAACTTCAATAAATGTTCTGAAGAGCTTTTCATATTGTCGAGGTAGAATCGTTGCCGCTCATCTTCTGTCAATCGGGACAGGAGTTCGGTATATCCCATAATTGAGCCTAACGGAGCTTTAAAATCATGGGTAATAGCAAGCATTAATTTTTCACGGGCGATCAGTAAATCTTCCGCCCGTTTATTCGCCACTTCTAATTGCTGGCGGTAACGGTTGCTACGGGAGATATCCCGCATAATCAATATCAGGAAAAAAGCAGATAATAGTACGGCACCAACCGCGATACCACCGATGATACGTGCCGACCGCATCCTCACTTCCTGCTGAAGTTCAGCATCCTGACGGGCACGCAAGGTCATTTCTTCCTCATATTGTTTAATCAGGCTATCCATCCGTGCCGTCAACTGCGTATTCATCCGCTGGTACTTTGTACTAGTACGCCGGATTGTTTTCCTCCGTTGCAGTCGTTTTTCTTCGGTAGCCATGCGGATTTTCTGCTGAAGAGAGTCTTTGGAAGTGGTAGGTTGAAGAATGGTATCGGTAGCGACTTCCAACGATGTATTTACTAATACGGCACTGTCTTGTTTAGAAGGGGAAAACACTTCGGCGAGTCGCTTAAAGAATCCCTTCTTTTTAGGAGTAGTGATTAAAGAGTCACGCTTGGTAATGACCCGATGTTGTACCCGCTGCTGGGTAATAACTGAATCCTGTTCGGAAATGATTTCTTCGATTTCCGAAGCAGAGAGAAGACTGTCGTTTGCCTCACTTAGCACCCGCAACATCTGAATCGTGTTTTGATCTTTCTCATGGAGAAGGGTCAATAGACTGTCTGTTCTTAAATTCTGTTGATCGTCGGCGGCCGACAACGCTTCCATCTCACGATGTACAAACACCAGCGAGAAAAGGAGGATCGCCAGCAACAAAGTGTAACCGGCGGTTATTTTCAACTTTGTAAAACGGAAGGAAGCCATTTGGGTTAAGTATTAAGTTTTAAGTATCAAGTATTTAGTATCAGGTTTTGGGATGAGGTTCGGGGAGTTTCGTCATGTGGTGAAAACGCCACCAAAGCATCAATCCTGCGCTTGTCAAACCAAAAGGGAACGCCATCCAGACACCTACTACTCCCCATCCCATCACAAAGCCACAGAAATAACCTACAGGAAGGGAAATAATGAAATAGGCGACAAAGGCAATCACCATCATTAGTTTTACATCTGAAATTCCACGCAAAGCGTTGGCGAAAGTAATCTGCAGTCCGTCGCCAAACTGATAAACGAGGAAAGGGAAGATTAGAGAGGTCACCATAGCAGCCACTTCCTGACTGTCAGTAAACCAGCCTCCCAAGTAATTCCGGCAAAGGAAGACAATCAAAGAAAGCACAACGCCCAATGTCATCATCAGATGAAAACCTGCATAGGCAGAACGACGTACATTGATGATATCATTCTGACCTTTGAAGTTACTGACACGAACAGCCACAGCGGCACCCATACCGTAATACATCATAAATGTAAACTGTGAAATAGCCAGCATAACCTGATGAGAAGCCAGAGCGATAGTACCCAGCCAACCGATCATGATCGCACTTAGACTAAAAGAGGCTGTCTCCATTCCCATTTGAAAAGCAACCGGCCATCCGAGGCCGTTCAAACGCCCAAATATAGCTCGTGACCATCCCAAACGGAAAAAGCCAATCTTATAGCGGACAAAACGCGGACTACGCATAAAGATGATGATAAATATAATCACCATCACGATACGCGAGAACAGCGTGCTGATACCTGCTCCCAACAGACCTAACTCGGGCAATCCGAGCTTTCCATAAATCAGGATATAGTTTCCTATGATATTCAAGACATTTCCACCAAGCAATATCCACATAGCGGTTTTTGTATCCGTAATTCCGTCTGTAAACTGCTTGAATCCATTGAAAAGCATGACAAACACGAGTGAAGCGAGCAAAACAAGGTAATACGGCTTAATCAGGGGAATCAATTCTTCCGGCTGTCCGAGACGTTCTATATTTAGATAAAGAATAGTCATACAGATAGTCAGCAGCAATGCAACCATCAGGTTTGCCAGCAAACTGTTGCGTAAAGCCTGTCCCGCAGGGGCATACTGCCGGGTTCCATACAAACCTCCCACAATGGGAGTCAGCCCATACGAAAAACCCGTACTGAAAATAATCGCCAGATTGAACACATTATTGACGAAGGAAGCTGCTCCCAGCTCAATCGTACTATGATGTCCGATCATTAACGTATCCGCAAATCCAAGAACGATTACTCCTATTTGTCCGATGACAATAGGTAATCCAAGATAAATCAGTGCTTTATAATGGTCCTTGTATATATCAAATAGTCTCTTCATCATCTTTGTCTTATAAATAGGATTTTTAGGCACGGATTACGCGGATTTCACGGTTTTTAGAAATATGATTGCATAAAACAACAGCGTAATCCGCGTAATCCGTGCCTAATTTAAAATCCTCATTTACTTTTATAGTAAAGTACAACTCCGTTCTCCTTACGGAAAGCAGATTGAGCTACCGCCCGCAATTGTTCGGCTGTGACAGACCGATAACGATCTACCTCTTTTTCCATGTCCTCCGCCCGGCCAAGCAATTCGTGCCAGGCCAGGTTGGTTGCCACATTCAAATAATTGATGTTACCGAATATCTGGGTAGATTCAAATTTATTCTTCACCTTTTCCAGTTCCTGTTCGTCAACCAATTCTTGCTGCAACAAATCCAGTTCTTCCCGTACTGCCGCTTCCGCCTGTTCCAGGGTGACACCTGCCGAAGGTTTACCACTAATATGGAATAACCCCGCATCTACACTGCCGGAAATATAGGCATCTATACTTGAGAATAATTGTTTCTGCTGTACCAAACGCTGGCTCAAACGGCTGGAACGCCCGTTGCTCAACACATCCGACAGAATATCAAATGCATAATAATCCGGATGGCAATGGGCAGGCATGTGGTATGCCATAAATAAAGAATCGAGAGGAACATTTCTCTCTACCGTCAGCCGGCGCTCTTCCGTCTGTTCCTGCTCCTGTGGCAGGTTCCGTTGAGGAACTTCCCGACGAGGAATAGAGCCGAACCATTTTTCTGTCAAAGCAACCGCCTCTTCAAAAGAGATATTGCCGGTCACAGCTAATATGGCATTATTAGGAGCATAAAAACGGAAAAAGAATGCCTCCACTTCTTCCAGCGTAGCATTGGCAATATGCGACAACTCTTTTCCGATAGTAGGCCATTGATAAGGATGCGTCTGATAAGCCAGAGGACGCAAAAGATGTCCGATATCCCCATAAGGCTGATTCAAACATCGCTGTTTGAATTCTTCCATTACTACTCCCCGCTGTACCTCCAGACTCCGTTCGCTAAAATCAAGACTCAACATCCGGTCGGATTCCAACCAAAAGCCGGTTTCTACATTCTGACGAGGTACAGTGAGGTAGTAATTGGTTATATCATTATTTGTCCAGGCATTATTCTCTCCACCCGCCAGTTGAAGCGGCATATCATAATCGGGAATATTCACCGACCCTCCGAACATCAGGTGTTCGAACAAATGGGCAAAACCGGTATGTTCGGGATCTTCGTCGCGAGCTCCCACATTATATAATATATTAAGGGCAACCATCTGCGTACTTTCGTCCTGCGAATGTACCAGACGTAACCCATTATCAAGAATATGCCTGTTGATTTTCATATATTTCAGTCAAGTATTGTCACCTTTGTTATTTTTACATCTTCTTCGGGACGATCGCTACGGTCGGTTTTCACCTGCTGGATTTTATCCACAATATCCAGACCTTTCACAACTTCACCGAACACAGTATATTCGCCATCCAGATGCGGAGTTCCTCCCACCGTTGTATAGGCTTCAATCTGTTCCGGAGTGAAATGAAATTCCGGTTGTTTGGCTGCCATTTCCTGTGCCTCTGCAAACAACTTTTCCTGCAAATCATAAAGACCGTTTTCGTCATTTGCTTTTCGCATCTTATAAATTTCCTTCATGTGTTTCTGTGCCAGCGTATTGAAAATAACATTAATCTTATTCTCATTCATCTGGCTTTCCATACCCAGCAAGGTAGAGTCATTGAACACCTTACCTGTCACGATATAGAACTGACAACCGGAAGATTCTTTCTTCGGGTTCACATTATCTCCCTGACGGGCAGCGGACAGGGCACCTTTCTTATGGAAATATTTAGGATATACAAATTCAGCGGGAACAGTATAACCTACATCTCCCGTACCCAGCATTTTTCCTTTCGGTGCATTCTTTGAGTCCGGGTCACCAGCCTGAATCATAAAATCTTTGATAACACGATGAAACAGTGTGCCTTCATAAACACCGTCCTTCACCAGTTTGATAAAATTATCACGATGTTTCGGTGTCTCATTATATAGTTTCACCTCGATGTCTCCTACAGTTGTTTCAATCTTTACCAACGTTTCTTTATCCATGTCTCCTCCTTTTTTTGTTCCGGTTTTGCAGGCAGTAAGTCCGCAAAACGATATGGTTAATATTATCAATAGAATCTTTTTCATAACACTTTTATTTAATTTAAGTTTGCAAATATACCACTTTCGCCTAAATCCTCTTACCTTTGTGACTTAAAAGAATCAAAACCTGACATGATGAGCTCCATATTGATCGTTGAAGATGATATCACTTTTGGAATGATGCTAAAAACCTGGCTAGGCAAAAAGGGCTTTGAAGTATCATCAGTGAGTAATATTGCCCGCGCCCGAAAACATATCGAAAGCCAAAACGTCGATCTGATTTTATCAGACCTGCGACTACCCGACCACGAAGGTATCGATCTGCTGAAATGGATGAATGAACAAGGCATGGACATTCCTTTAATCATCATGACTGGCTATGCGGATATACAATCCGCCGTACAGGCAATGAAACTGGGAGCACGTGATTATATAGCCAAACCGGTTAATCCGGAAGAATTACTGAAGAAAATTTCTGAATGTCTGCAGTCTGAAAAGAGTCCTACTACTCATAACGTTGCTAAATCTTCTTCTAAAAAAGGTGCTTCTACTTCATCTAAAGATTCAACAGAAAATCATCGTGCTTATCTGGAAGGAGAAAGTGATGCAGCCAAACAGCTCTACAATTATGTAGGTCTGGTAGCTCCGACCAATATGTCCGTACTTATCAACGGTTCCAGCGGAACAGGAAAAGAGTATGTGGCGCACCGTATTCATCAACTTAGCAAACGAAACGATAAACCGTTTATTGCCGTAGATTGTGGATCTATCCCCAAAGAACTGGCTGCTTCCGAATTTTTCGGTCATGTGAAAGGTTCGTTTACAGGTGCTCTGACAGATAAAACGGGGGCTTTCGTTGCAGCCAACGGTGGTACTATCTTTCTGGATGAGATCGGAAACCTTAGTTATGAAGTGCAGATACAACTGCTTCGTGCCTTGCAAGAGAGAAAAATACGTCCGGTAGGTTCTACACAGGAGATATCGGTAGATATTCGTCTGGTATCTGCCACCAATGAGAATCTGGAACAAGCCATTGAAAAAGGTACTTTCCGTGAAGACCTTTATCATCGCATCAATGAATTTACCCTCCGGATGCCCGATCTGAAAGAACGGAAAGAAGATATTCTGCTCTTTGCCAATTTCTTCCTCGATCAGGCAAACAAGGAACTGGATAAACACCTGATTGGTTTCGATGCAAAAGCATCGCAAGCTTTAATGAATTATCATTGGCCGGGAAATTTGCGCCAAATGAAGAACATCGTCAAAAGAGCAACTTTATTGGCACAAAGCAGTTTCATTACTTTATTGGAATTGGGGACCGAGCTTTTAGAAACTCCTGCATCCAGTAATACGAGCATTGCATTACGCAATGAAGAGACTGAAAAAGAGCATATTTTGGAGGCACTACGCCAAACAGGAAACAATAAGAGTAAAGCAGCGCAATTACTGAATATTGATCGGAAGACTTTATATAATAAGCTGAAACTATACAATATTGATTTGTAACAAGTTACGTTCTTGTATTTTCTCAAGTGTTCTCATAGGCATGAGAAATGATTCCTTTTTGTAGCACTCGAACTTATCTTTAACCGAATCTATTGCATTACCAGATATTATTAATTTAGCACATATTTCATAGAATAAAATGACCCCCATGAATAAAAAAACATTATTACCCCTTGCATTTGTGCCACTCGCAGCAACCAATCTGCAAGCACAAAGCAATATGCAAATAGAACGCGCGGACAAACGTCCGAATATCATTCTCTTTATGGTAGACGATATGGGATGGCAGGATACTTCACTCCCATTCTGGACACAGAAAACACACTATAACGAATTGTACGAGACTCCCAATATGGAGCGGTTAGCAAAACAGGGAATGATGTTTACTCAAGCGTATGCCAACAGTATCAGTTCTCCTACCCGGTGCAGCCTCATCACCGGAACAAACGCCGCACGCCATCGAGTCACTAACTGGACGCTGCAAAAGAATACAATGACAGACCGTAAAGATAGCATTCTGGCAGTCCCTGACTGGAATTACAATGGAGTAAGTCAAGTGTCCGGCACTAATCATACTTTCGTAGGAACCTCCTTCGTGCAACTGCTAAAGAATAGTGGTTATCATACTATACATTGTGGAAAAGCCCATTTCGGAGCGATAGATACTCCAGGGGAAGATCCGCATCATTGGGGATTCGAGGTAAATATTGCCGGACATGCGGCTGGTGGACTTGCCAGTTACCTGGGAGAAGAGAATTACGGACATACCAAAGACGGAAAAGCGGTATCACTGATGTCTGTTCCCGGATTAGAGAAATATTGGGGAACGGAAACATTTGTAACTGAAGCATTGACGTTGGAAGCCATTAAAGCACTGGATAAAGCGAAAAAGTATAATCAACCTTTCTATTTGTATATGTCGCAATATGCCATCCACATTCCTTTGAACAAAGATATGCGCTTCTATGAAAAGTACAAGAAAAAAGGAATGACAGACCATGAAGCTGCTTATGCCACACTGATTGAAGGAATGGATAAAAGTTTAGGTGATTTAATGAACTGGCTGGAAAAGAATGGAGAAGCCAACAACACTATTATCATTTTTATGAGTGATAACGGAGGACTTGCATCCGAATCCGGATGGCGTGACGGCAAGCTGCATACACAGAATTATCCGTTGAACAGTGGTAAAGGTTCTACTTACGAAGGTGGCATCCGCGAACCGATGATTGTCAGCTGGCCGGGAGTAGTAGCTCCGGGAAGCAAATGCAACAACTACTTGTTGATAGAAGACTTCTACCCTACTATTCTTGAAATGGCAGGTGTCAAGAACTACCAGACAGTTCAGCCGCTAGACGGTATCAGTTTCATCCCTCTGCTGAAACAGACAGGCAACCCGGCCAAAGGCCGGAGTCTTTTCTGGAATATGCCTAACAACTGGGGAAATGACGGTCCCGGAATCAACTTTAATTGTGCCGTTCGAAATGGCGACTGGAAATTGATTTATTACTATGGAACAGGCAAGAAAGAGTTATTCAACATACCTGATGATATAGGAGAAAGCAACGATCTTAGTGCACAGCATCCGGACATCGTGAAGAAACTTTCTAAAGAGCTGGGCAACTATCTAAGAAAAGTAGATGCACAACGACCGACTTTCAAAGCGACAGGCAAACCTTGTCCCTGGCCGGATGAAATTAAGTAAATAGATTACCGAAATAAAAGAATGGTGGCGGGGAGTGTGGAATAATTCCACACTCCCCGCCACAGTTTCCACACACTCCACACATACTTCCCCACTATCCTAATTGGCATCATCTTCCTCATTCCTTTAT